>Ga0182018_10000585_pt1 | contig 46359 bp, 43 predicted proteins | sample 812P2MmetaG_FD_120490 | JGI IMG/M metagenome (GOLD analysis project Ga0182018, IMG submission 120490) | Permafrost microbial communities from Stordalen Mire, Sweden - 812P2M metaG | ecosystem: Environmental > Terrestrial > Soil > Wetlands > Permafrost | place: Sweden: Stordalen | collected... | reverse complement strand
CCCTTTGTATCAAGTGATGGATGCTCCGAAAGGGAATGCTGGGTGCCGAAACCCAGTGTTCATCATTCCTTTTAGAGCATCCTTTCTTTTTTAGCTAGAGACTTGGCGAATAATCCAGGCTAGCACTCGCAGTACATGCACGCCAGATACCTACCTTCGTCACTAGGCCTTCCCTAGACTAAGAATACCCTGCAAAGCAGGAGAGACTTCCCCAAAGTCCCCCCAAGTCATAGATCTTTGGCACGACGATCTTTGGCATCCCTTCCAACTGTAGAGACGGGGCTTGCCCCGTCTCCGGCAGCGAGCCGCTGCCTAGACGCGGCAAGCCGCGTCTCTACGGAAGCGTGTGTTCTGCGTGAGCTAGCCCTTCCACCGGTAGGCGTCCGGTTGGGGCAGTCCTATATGCGACAGCACACGGTTCGCGAATTCATAGGCCATGGCATCGGCGCTCGGCGGATGGTTATAGAACGTTGGGATCAATGGAAAGATGGTTGCCCCCGCGTCCGCCGCCAGCGACATGTTGCGGATGTGGATTTTGTTCAGCGGCGTTTCGCGAACGCACAGCACAAGCGGCCGACGCTCCTTAAGGCAGACATCGGCGGCGCGCTCAATCAGGCGCGAAGCTGTGCCGTTGGCGATGCGACCGAGCGTGCCGACGCTGCATGGGAGTACGACCATCGCGTCCGAAGGATACGACCCGCTGGCCACGTTCGCGCCGATATCGGTATTGGACTGCTGCTGAATCTTTGTGGAAGGCGCGCCGATGATTTGACGTAAGAGGTCAGAACGGCCTTCGACGCCGAGTTCCTCGGCCATGACGCGCAGAGCGCTGTCGGAAGCGATGAAGTTCACCGTCCTGACGCGCGGATCGCGTTCCACGGTGAGTAGAAAGTGCTTCAAAAATAACGATCCGCTGGCACCGGTCGTGGCAACAGTCAGATTTTCCGGCGCGGGCACGGGCAAAGTGGGCGCTCCACGAGGCATTCAAGTCGCGGCCTCGAAAGCTGAGGATAGGGACGCGGGAAAGGCAAGTCAAGGCGGCGAGGAGGGCTTTTGTAGAGACGCGGCTTGCCGCGTCTCAGCGGGAATTATCCAATGGCAACCACCGGCATCCTACGATCACGGCGCAGCGCGGCTCAACTCCATGCCATCGCCAGTGTGGAGCGTGAAATTCGCGCCATCGATCCCGCCTCCAGACGTAAATATCTTCGCGACTTTCGCGAAGCCTACCGCTCCTACCAGAAAGTTCTTAGCGCGAGCGATGTCCGCCGCGAAATCGCCAGGGCCGGAACCGTTCTGGTCGGCGACTATCATGCCCTGCCCGCCTCGCAACGCTACCTGGCCGCGCTCCTTCGCGATTTCGAATTCCACCAGCGCCCGATAGTGCTCGGAGTCGAAACCATTTTTTCCCGCGACCAGCACATTCTCGACGAATGGGTCCGCGGCGAGATTGACGAAGACGAACTGCGCCAGCGCATCCGCTTCGAACTCGACTGGGGATACGACTGGAGTCCATTCTACGAACTGCTCTCCGCCGCCCGCGACCATGGCGCATGGATCTACGGACTCGATTGCATGCCTCGCGAAGATCTGCGCAAAATCGGAGCTCGTGACCGGCACGCCGCTGACAAGATCGCCGAACTGCGCCTCCACCATTCGGACGCGCTCATCCTCGTTCTTTTCGGCGAGTCGCATCTTGCGCCGCAACACTTGCCCGCCGTGCTCCAGCAGCGGCTTCCCGACGAGCCCATGCTCACGCTTCTGCAAAACGTCGATGCCCTCTACTGGCGCGCCGCCGGAGAAGCCCGTGATCGTGTCGAAGCGGTCGCAGTCCGCGAAAATATCCTGTGCGTCTTCAACGCCACGCCGCTTGAAAAATACGAGAACTACCGCCTCTGCCTCGACCGCTGGGGGCGCAGCGCGCAGGATCGCAGCGCGCCCGACCTCGGCCCCACGCTCTACAACCTGATCGACGGCATGGTGCGATTTCTCGGCATCAATCAGTACTCCTCGCACAACACGACGCAGCCCCGGCTGCTGGTGGATCTCATGCCCGAAGTTTATTCGCGCAGCTCGGATGCGCTTCTGCGCCGATTGTTGTCCCGCAAGGGATTCAGCGCTGAACAGCGCCGATCCTTGCTCTGCCAGGTGCGCGAGCGCGGCAGCGTCTACCTCACGCCCATCAACGCCGTCTATGTGCGCGAGTTCCGCATGACCTCCGCCGCCGAAGACGCCACCCGCTTCCTGCATCAAGCCTGTCGCGGACTACCTAATATTTGTAATGGCAAGGCCGCACCGAACACCGCGACCGTCGCTCGACTCCACCGGGACGACGCGTTTTACGTGACGGTCCTTGAACACGCGCTGGCGTTTTTCGGCTCACGCATCTTGCACCCCGCGCGTCCCAGTCTCCGCGACACCGACGTTGCGGAATTGTTCAACGTCACCCGGGAAGACCTGGAATACGAAACCGTGCTTCCTTTCGCCGACGCGGTCGAAGCTCTTGATTTCCTGATGCACCACCGCGAACGCGCTTATGGTGCCGAGCCGGCTCCAGCTTTCTCCGGCCGCAAGTACGAATACGTAGCCGAGCAACTCGGATATCTCACGGGCAACGATCTTTACAACGCCTATCTTGAAGGTGACCTCACCACCGCCGCGCTGCGCAGACTCTTTCTTACGCACATAGAAGAACCCGGCGTAGCCCGCGAAGCCTACGTCCAGTTAGGAACGCGCCTGCGCTCCGGGCAGCGTGCTTAAAATCCTTACTCCTGGCTCAGATTTTCCCCTGTGTCCCCTGTGCATGCCCTGAGCGAAGTCGAAGGGTCCACTGTGGTTCAAGGTTTTGATCTTCGTGTGTAGCTCTCGGCGTCTTCTGCGTCTCGGCGGTTCAAGTTTTTGATCTACTGCGGTATCCTCACCTGTCAATGCCCGACGACCTTCCACTCCAGTCCCAGACGCCCGATGCGCTGATGCTGTTTGGTTTCTGGTACCGCGCGCTTGCGGCGGATCAGCTCAGCCGCGGGGAGCTGGCCAAGGCGATGCTGCTGGAACAGCCACTCGTAATCGGACGCGACCAGCAAGGCCGGCCCTTCGCCCTGCGCGATGCATGCCCGCATCGCGGCATGCCGCTTTCCTGCGGACAATTCGACGGCCAGCAAATTGAATGCTCGTATCACGGTTGGAGATTCGACGCGCACACGGGCCAATGCAAGCTGATCCCGTCTCTGGTGCCCGAGCAGAATTTGAAAGTCGACCGCATCTATGCCGGCAGTTATCCCTGCGCAGAGCACGATGACTTCATATGGGTCTTCGTTCCCGATCTCGGCCCATCCGGCGCCGGATTTTCGAAGCCCGCGCCCGCGCCCGTCCCCGCCCCGGAGATTCCGAAATTCAGCGAGCACTACAAACTCGCCTATCTCACCGCCGACCTGCCTTGCTCCGTCGACCACGGCATCATCGGACTGATGGATCCGGCGCACGGACCTTTCGTCCATCAGGCGTGGTGGTGGCGCACGCAACATTCAATTCATGAGAAGCGAAAAAACTTCGAGCCCATCCCTTACGGATTTCGCATGAGCGCCCACACGCCCAGTTCGAACAGCGCTCCCTACAAGCTTCTGCGTCTCTACGCCGACGCCGATTCGATTACCACGACCATCGATTTCGTCCTGCCCAACCTGCGCTCGGAAATCATTCGCGCCGGCAAGTACTGGTTCTCGAGCTTGACCACGGTCACTCCCATAACGCGCAGCCAGTGCCGCATCGACGTAGTGGCCGCCTGGAACCTGTTCCGCTGGGTTCCCTTTGGCCCGCAGCTGCTGAAATTCGTTTTCGCAAAATTCGTAGAGCAGGATCGCCGCACCATGGAACTCCAGTCCGAGGGCCTGAAACACAACCCGCACCTCATGCTGATCGACGACGCCGACCGTCCCGCAAAGTGGTATTTCGGTTTGAAGAACGCGATGCTGGAGATGAAGAAGAATGGCGGCGAGTTCAAACATCCGATGAGCGGGCCGGTGACGTTGAAGTGGAGAAGCTGAGAAAAAGGGTCTCAGGTCAAATGTTAAGTCTTGGGAAATCGATCACCAGATGATCTTGAGCCCGGTGTACAGCTTGAACTTGTCGTCCGGCGTCACCACCGCGATCTTCTCGGTCAATGCCTGAGCGATGATCTGCCGGTCAAAAGGATCGCGGTGATGAAGCGGCATTTCAAACAACCGCAGAGCGTGCGCAACCGTATAACTCATGATGCGAATGTCCAAGTCTAGAATCGCATGATGGGTAGTCTCGGCGGAGATTTTCAGTTTGCCCAAAGCCGTCTTTATGGCCATCTCGGTGATGGAGATGGCGCTTAATTCGAGAATATTTTCTGCATTTTGTAAAACAGAACTTGCCCGTTTGCTGAGCCGCTCGGGCGCTTCAACCGCGTAGATAAAGGTCGCGGTGTCGAGCAGCAGCCGCACTTATCCACGCCCTTCGATGAAGTCGTCGACTTCTTCGTCGGTCATCGGCTTCCACCAGTCCGGGTCGATGATTTGGATTTTGCCCCGCTGCGTTCCCAGCACACGCTTCTTTCCAGTGGGCTTCTTCGTACGCACGATGTCCACCACCGGCACACCCCGGCGGCAGATGGTTACCGGCTTTCCATCTTCGACTGCTTTGATCAATTCGGGCAGTTTGTTCTTGGCATCGGCCACGCTGACTTGCATGAATCCATTATAGCCATTTGAGATAGCTATGTAAATTGGACGATCTGGCGCTTGCCGAGACTGACAGCCGCCCCTTACGGCCTGCAGCTATCATCCATCGGCAGGCTCGCATCCAGCCAGTGCAGATAAGTCCCCATCGAATGCCAGCACGCCAGACTATGCTTCGCGAAGGCCGAGGAAGTGAAGGGATAAGCCGTATCGACGTGGTCGTATTCCAGCAATAAGGGAATGTGCGGCGGAAGCTTGGGCACGATGTCGAGCGTATTCACGATGCGCCACGAATCGATGGGCAGTTGATCGAAGGCTCTCGCAAACTCCAGATTGCCCACGCGTGGTGAAGCAAACGTACACGAGGTTGAAATGTCGAACTTATGTTTCGTGCCATTCTCCATGACGAAAAGCGTTGTCAGGGCCGAGCCCAAGCTATGGCCGGTGACCACCATGGGCCGCGGACGGCGCGCTTCGTCCGCAGACCGCCCTACGCCTCGCGCCATTTCGCGAGCAATCGCCAGCTGATCGAGCTGCTCGGCGAAGGAACCGCCGAATGTCTCAGGCGGCGGAGGCGTCCCCGGCGCAGCGGCGGCCTCCAGTTTACGATCCTCGGCCAGCCTGCGCTTCACCACTTTCAACGAACTGTAGATTGTGTCGAATCCTCTTGCCACACGTCCCGCGGAAGGCACCTGACGGAACGGAATCGGAAGCGCCGCCGCGTCATCGATCCACTCGATCTCGCTCTCGGTTCCACGAATGGCGATGATGCGCGAGTCCGGGTTAGCAATCTCGCGACAGACGACCCCGTAAAACTCCGGCTCCTTAAAGGTAAGAATAAAATCCGACATGTGGATCCAAGCCCCAAGTTCCCACCCATCAGGGATGTCGCCCGCTTGGGGTTCCGGTCTGAGCTGGGAGGGATCGCGCCTGTACATCGTGTAGGCGGCCTGTACGAACCGGCCGTAGAATAATGCTTTTGTCGGATCGAGCGGTTGGCCCATACAACGCCTCCTTGAAAATTCATTGCCGGCTCATGCGGCTGAACGCGGATAGCACAACGGCGGGGCCCAGAAATAACAGCCAGGGAAGAAAAACCAACTGACAACCATAAGGGTTACAAATAACAGCCGGCAACAGCTTTATGCCAGCAAAGATTCCACGACACTGTAGGCCTCACTCAGCGCAGCGTCAAGAGCAGCGGCATCTTTGCCGCCGGCCTCCGCCAGGTCTGGACGCCCGCCGCCTTTGCCGCCAACTTTCTGCGCTACGGGGCCGATGACTTTTCCCGCCTGAATGCGGCTCGTGAGGTCTTTGGTCACGCCGACGATCAGCGAAACGTTGCCATCCGAGGCCGAGCCCAGTACGACCACGGCGGAGCCAAGCTTGTCGCGAAGCTGATCGACCAGCGTCCGCATCTGAGCGCGCTCCAGATTATCGACACGGTGGATCAGAACCTTCACACCGCGAACCTCTTTGACTTTTTCGCTGATATTGGCTGTGCTCGACGAGGCGGATTTCATCCGCGCCTGATCGAGTTCGCGCGCAAGGCGTTTAATCTCGGCGTCTTTCTTTTCGAGTTCCAGTCTCAGCGCATCGGCCGGAGAAGCCAGCGTCTCCTCGGTAGCGGGTGCCCCATCCTTTCGCGTTCTTTGCGAAAAGGTGGACCCAACCAGGCTCGCCACCACGCCTTCCAGTTCGTGATCTTTGCGGAAGTGGAGCAGCGAACCTTCGCCGGTCACGGCCTCGATGCGTCGCACGCCCGATGAAACGCTTCCCTCTTTCAGAATCTTGATCAGGCCGATCTCGCCGGTTGCCGCGGTATGCGTGCCGCCGCAGAGTTCGGTGGAAAAATCTCCGATCTTGATCACGCGCACCCGGTCTCCGTATTTCTCGCCGAACAGCGCCATCGCGTGATACTCGTTGATCGCGACATCAATCGGCACGTTCTCGATGATCTCGACGCGCTCGTTGCGCAGAACTTCTTTGTTGATCATGTCTTCGATATCTTTCAGTTCTTCGTCGGCAACTCCGGTGAAGTGCGAGAAATCAAAGCGCAGATGATTGGGAGCGACCAGCGATCCCGCCTGCTTCACATGCTTGCCCAGAACTTCGCGCAGCCCGGCCTGAAGAAGATGCGTCGCGGTGTGATTGCGCATGGTCGATTCGCGAATCGCGGTGTCGACAACGGCATCCACTTTCTGGCCAACGCGAATCGTCTGCTTGGCAATAACCTGATGCGCCCGCACGCCTTGCACCGGGTAATAGCATCCGGTCACTTCGGCAACGACAGTGTTGTGATCGTCGGAGTAGAACCATCCGCGATCGCCAACCTGGCCGCCGGATTCGGCGTAGAAGGGCGTGTAATCGAGGATGATCTCGCCGGCGTCGCCCGGCTTGAGTTCCTGCGCGCCTTGATTGCCCTTGATGATGGCGAGTACTTCGCAGTTGTTAGAGCGTGTCTGGCGATAGCCTTCGAATTCGGATTTCGGAAGCTGCTGATAGGCCGGGTTGGCGGTCTGTTTCGCTGCGCCTTTCCACGAGGCGCGAGCACGGTCGCGCTGTTCGGCCATGGCGCGGTTGAAGCCGGCTTGGTCAAAGCCTAGACCCTGATCTCGCGCCGCATCCTGCATGAAGTCGAGCGGCATGCCGAAAGTGTCATACAACCTGAAAGCATCGTCTCCCGAAAGTGCGCCGCCCGATGTTTTCAAAATTTCTTCAAGCTTTTCCAGGCCCACATTCAGGGCATTGGCGAACCGAGTCTCCTCCGCTAGAACCGTCTTCGAGACGCGATCCGCGGACTCCTTCAACTCCGGATAAGCATCCTGCATCAGATCGCGCACTGCGAAAATCATCTCGTGCAGGAACGGCTTTGTCTGCCCCAGCAAGCGCCCATGAGTGATCGCACGCCGGATGATTTTGCGCAGCACATATCCGCGACCTTCGTTCAAAGGGATCACACCGTCGGAAATAAGAAAAGTTGCGGCACGAGAGTGGTCGGCTATCACGCGCAAAGAGGCAGCCGACTTCGTGTGAGCTTCTTTGTCGAGTTCCTTTTTAAGTGACGTTCCCGTTAATTCCGCAGCGCGCTTGATCAGCGGAGTAAACAAATCCGTGTCGTAATTTGATATCACGCCCTGCAGCACCGCCGCCAATCGCTCCAACCCCATCCCCGTATCAATCGACGGCTTGGGCAATGGATTCAGCTTGCCGCTCGCATCGCGATCGAACTGCATGAACACCAGATTCCACAGTTCGACATACCGTCCGCAATCGCAACCAAATGCACAGTCTGTATGACCCTGATCGCTGGCCACGACGCCCATGTCGTAGTGAATTTCGCTGCAGGGGCCGCAGGGACCGGTGTCGCCCATCTGCCAGAAATTATCTTTCGCGCCGAATTCGTAGATGCGATCTTTCGGCACATTTTGGCCGATCCACAGGTCGTAAGCCTCGGCATCGCGCGGGACGCCATTTTCACCTTTGAAGATCGTTACATAAAGTTTTTCTTTCTCAATCCCAAACCACTCCGGCGAAGTAATCAGCTCCCAAGCGTAGGCGATGGCATCCTTCTTGAAGTAATCTCCAAACGAAAAATTCCCCAGCATCTCGAAAAACGTGTGGTGACGATTGGTGAAGCCTACGTTTTCGAGATCATTGTGCTTACCGCCCGCGCGGACGCATTTCTGCGAGGTGGTCGCCCGCACGTAGTCGCGCTTTTCGAGGCCGAGAAAAACGTCTTTGAACTGGTTCATTCCGGCGTTGGTAAAGAGCAGCGTCGGATCATTCGCGGGGACGAGCGACGAGGAGTGCACCTCGCGGTGTCCCTTCTGAATGAAGAAGTCGAGAAATTTGCGCCGAATTTCGGAGCCGGTGAGCATCGGGTGAACTGTAGAGCCAGATTCTAGTCAGATTCTAAATGATAAGGCGCGGAGGACACAGAAGAACGCAGGCGACCACAGGAATGTTCAAACTTCTAAGCTTCACACTTTGAAACTTTAGCCTACGCCTCCGAAGTCTCGTCCTCGAGCTCGGTTAGCGTCTCTTCGTCCACGTCCCATTTTTTCAGGACCGCAAATATGGTTTTTGATCCGAATCCGGCCCGCATCAATTGCCGGAAGATGCGAGCGGTCTGCTTCTGATCTCTATCCTTGGGCTTTTGCAGGCGTTTGCGGCGAAGATAATCGCGGGCTAGAGTCTCTTCTTTCACCTCGTCATAGACGGATGAAACTGCCTTCTGGATGACGTCGCCGTGCACTCCCTTCGCCTTCAGGTCGTTGACGACGCGCATGCGGCCGAATTTCTCGTTGTCGCGGCGATAGGACGAAAATGCCGTCGCGTACTTGGCGTCGTTCAGATAGCCCTGGTCCTTCAGGCGAACGACAATCAGTTCCACCAGCGTCTTGCCAATTTCCGTATCGGCTTCTACGCGGTTGCGAAGCAGGCGCTTCAGGTCCGCGACCGAACGCATGCGGCGCGCCAGCGCGCCTACGGCGTAGTCGTAAAGCTCCGCTTCGGTGAAGAGTTTTCTGGGCCGGCCAAACGCCATCTCTACACGATAGCGCGAGGTGAGGGTTCGGAGAAGCACATCCTTCACCTCGGTCAAGCCAGTAATTTATTTTGGCGGCGCGTTCGGAAACGGCGGCGGGGGCGCAATAGGCGTGATTGCGGCCGGCGTACTCACCACGATTGGCCCCACCAGCGCCGCCTTTGCCGAGTTTGGCAGCTTATCGGCATCGGCTACCAGCAGCGCGATTTGCCACATCTGCGTTTCGGAAAGCGATTTGCTGAAGCCGGGCATGCCGCTCAGGCGAATGCCGTTGAATATTTTCCAGTAGCTTTCGCCGGGCTCATCGTCAGTCACGCCCTGTCCCTCCAGCAGCCGCGGCGGTTGCGGATACATCCCCGCCGCAATCGCAGTCTTCGGCGTCAGTGGCACGCCATGGCAAACGCCGCAATGCTGCTTGTAAAGTTCGGCGCCGGCAAGGAAGTTGGCTTCGCTGGGCTGGATCGGGACGGTCTTCGGCATCTCTTTCGCAATGCGCGCGTGCAACGCCTTGTGCGCGAGGAAATGTTCGAAGGGCATGTCGGAATCGGTGGTGGCGACGGGAGCCTGGCCGCTAGCAAAATAGAGATAAGCCCCGAGGGGCACGAGAAGGAAACCGACTATCACACCGGCAATGAATTTCACGGTTTGGTCCTGTTCTTACCGAGATTTTACAGGTCTAACTTTACCATCGGCACGCAAATTTCTTTTGACCGGCATACAATCTCAAGAAACCGGGCGACGCCCGGTTTAAGAGGGGGGAACGACCATGCGAATTGTCAGCGCCGCGAGCGCGTTTCCCCCGCATTATTACTCCCAGGAAATGTTGCTGGAGGCGCTTCAGGATTACTGGGGCAATCAGATCGAAAATCCGCATGTGTTGCGGCGTTTGCATCGGCACGTGAGTGTCGACGGACGATACCTGTCCCTTCCCAAAGAAGAATATCTGAAAATGAAGACGTGGGGCGAAGCCAATCGTCACTGGATTCGCACCGCAAAGGAACTTGGCGAGAAGGCGGTTGCAGCGGCGCTGGCGGGCGCGGGTTTGCACGGACGAAATCTGGGCGCGTTCTTTTTTGTTTCCGTGACGGGCATCAGCAGTCCATCGATTGACGCGCTGTTGATCAACCAGATGGGACTGTGCAGGAATATTCGCCGCGTCCCGATTTTCGGCCTCGGCTGCGTGGCGGGCGCGGCGGCGATTTCCCGCGCGGCCGATTATGTGCGCGCTTATCCGGATCAGGTCGCGGTGGTGTTGTCGGTGGAACTCTGCTCGCTGACATTGCAGCGCGAGGATGTCTCGATGGCCAACCTGATTTCGGCGGGCTTGTTTGGCGATGGCGCGGCCGCGGTGATTGTGGCCGGAGCCGATTGCGGACTTTCCGGTCCGAGCATTCTCGCAACCCGTTCCGTGTTCTATCCCAACACCGAAGAAATGATGGGCTGGGACGTGTCGGAAAAAGGTTTTCGCATTGTTCTCTCTCGCGAAATTCCCGACCTGGTTCGAAAAAATCTGGCGCACGATCTCGATGACTTTCTCGCAACGCGTGGGCTGGGTCGCGCTGACATCGGCAGCTGGGTGCTGCATACCGGAGGCCCGAAGATTCTGGAAGCAACCGCGGACGCGCTCGGCTTGAAGAATGGTCAACTCGATGTCTCGTGGGAATGCTTGCGCCGAACTGGAAATTTGTCGTCGGCGTCCGTGCTGGTGGTGCTTGAAGAGGTTATGAAGAATCGCCGCCCCGCTGCGGGCACGCTCGGCTTGCTGGCCGCGATGGGACCGGGGTTCTGCGCCGAATTCGTTTTGCTGGAATGGTAAGAAAGATTCCTTGATTAGAGATTGATCAGAAGTTGATCAGAAATTTCCGTAAGAAGTCATGCCGCGCCGTTTTGTGAATCCGGTGGATGTATTGGTAGTCGGCGGCGGCCCTGCTGGTCTCGCGACGGCCATCGCGGCGCACCGCGAGGGTCTTAACGTGGTGATGGCGGATGGCGCGGTGCCACCGATCGACAAGTCCTGCGGCGAGGGCTTGATGCCGGACGGAGTCGAGCTTCTGCACCATCTGGGTATTACGATTCCCGAGGCTGAGTCCTGCCCATTCCGCGGCATTCGATTCGTGAGCGAAGGCATAAGGGCTGAGGCTGCGTTTCCTCGCGGACCGGCGTATGGAATCCGGCGCACGCATTTGCATCGCGCCTTGGTGGATCACGCGGCGGCGAGCGGCGTTCACATGTTGTGGCAGGCGACCGTGACGGGGCTTCATCCGGAAGGCGCGCTGGTCGCGGGAGAACTGGTACGAGCGCGTTGGGTGGTCGGCGCCGACGGAACCAATTCGCGCGTCCGCGGCTGGGCAAAGCTGGATCGACCGCAGCTGTTGGCATCCCCAAAAAAGAATCGCCGCTTCGGGTTCCGGCGCCACTATCGCGTCGAGCCCTGGACCGACTTCATGGAACTGCATTGGGGCCGTCGCTGCCAGATTTATGTGACGCCGGTCAACCGCAAAGAAGTCTGTCTGGCGGTGGTCTCGTCCAGCGCGAGGTTGCGGCTCGATGAAGCGCTCCAGGAATTTCCGGAGCTTTGCGCGCGCCTCGAAAATGCCGAACACGGTTCCACCGAACGGGGCGCTATCACGGCCACCCGACGATTGCGACGCGTGTATCGTGGCCGAACCGTGTTGGTGGGCGACGCCTCGGGTGGAGTCGACGCCATCACCGGAGAAGGGATTTGCCTCGGCTTTCGGCAAGCCGTGTTGCTCGGCAATTGCCTCGCCGCTGGAGACCTCGCCCGCTATCAGAGGCGTCATCGCGAACTGCTCCGCCTTCCCACGCTGATCGCTGGCATGATGCTGTTCATGGCGAAGCACGGCCATTTGCGCCAGCGCGCCATGCAGGTATTCCGGTCGGGCCACGGCTCTCTCGCCGGAGCGTTGGCGCTGCACGTGGGCGAAGGCTCCACGCGGGATCACTTGTCGAACGGAATTGCCCTGGGATGGGAACTGCTCAAGGCCTAACGCGCTGGCGGATAGATCAGATTCTCTTCTTTTCTTCTCGCAACTCCTGCCGAATTTACTACTACTGATACTCGGGCTCGCGTTTCCATCCGGAAAGCATGGAGAAGAAATTTGACCAGCCGTGCAGCAGAACCATGATCAGGTGCCCGGGAATAAATGCGAGAAATCCGCACATCGCCGCAAAATGCCAAACCCGCGTCAAGTGAAAACCGCCGAACAGAAACGCCAGCCAGGAAAACTGCGTCGGCTTGTAGAGGACGATCCCAGTGAGCAGCGACAACACGCCGAAACCGATCGTGGATGTGTACGCCAACTTTTGCAGCGGGTTGTATTGACCGGTCGCGGGGGGCTTGGGAATAGTGTCGCGCCATCGGCCAAACGCCGGGAACATCGCGAGGTGTGAAGAGCATGGTGCAGTAGTGGCCGCTGATGACCTGATACACCACATAAAATGCGCCGCTCGCGGCAAAAAACCACATGAAGGTGAAATGCCACTGCAAGGCGCCACCGAGCCATCCGCCGAGCGTGATCGACTTCGGAATATTGAGCAGAATTTTTTCCGGAATCTTCGGGCCAAAGCTGGGGAACGCGCGGAAAATACGCAGCCCGCTGGTCACCATCACGAACAAGCTGATGGCGTTGACCCAGTGCGTAATCCGAATCGCCAGAGGATGCTCGTAGGCGGCACGAACCAGCGCGGGCTCTTCTTCTTTTTCCATCGGCTGAATCGGAGCGGGCTCGGCAACAACCGTCTCTTGCTTCGCCTTCGCAGCCTCGACCGTGTCCGGCCCGGCGGCGGGCACTGGCTCGGACTGTGGGGCTGCATCCTTCTCTTCGTCCTTCCTCTCCTGCTCTTCTTCGTTCGACATCACACTCCTCCGAACCAGCTATAGCCCTGGTCTTCCCAATAGCCGGTCTTGCCGGGTTTCAGAATATTGGTGACGCGGATGGTGTCGAGATATTTGGCCTGCTTGTATCCCAGCTTGGTCGGCATTTGCAGGCGCAGCGGCGCGCCGTGCTTGCGATCGAGCGGCTGCCCATACATCTCGTAACAAAGCAGCGACTGCGGATGCAGCGCCGATGCCATGTCAATCGACTCGTAGTAATCGTCCGCGCACTCGACTTCAAGAAAGCGCGCGCCGGCGTCGGCGCCCACCAGCGCAAGAAACTCCGAGATGGGCGCGCCGCCGAACGAACCGATAACGTCCCAGCCCTCCACGCAGATGTGCCGGGTGTTCTGGCGGATTTTCGGCAGCGCCTGGATCTGCGCCAATTTATATTCCCCGGGGTGTTGCACGTCACCCTCGACCGTCAGGGTCCACTTCTCAAGATTGACCTGCGGGTCCAGGACGTCATAACCGTTGTAAGGAAACTTCGCGAACGGGACGACTTCGGAATCCGCGAACGTCTGCGCGCGATGCTGTGAACGAAACAGGACGCCGGAGGCCCAGTCGCTGAAACGCACCCCGGCGACAACCAGGCGATTGCTTACATCGGGGAACGCAAAAACACCTAACGCGGCGACGGGCGCCAGCTTCAGCAGTTGGCGGCGACTCTGCCGTTTGAGTTCTTTGTCTTCGAGTCGGGTGATCATGTTCGTCCTCGCAGCAGGCTGCGGCAAAACTCCACCGGGAAACTCGTCCCGTGAGCAGACCTTAGCACAGAATGCCATCGCGAACCTCGGGCCCACGTTTCAGGCAAGAGGCCGTTTTTTTGGTTCGCCGGCCGTGTCACCCCAGACACGCCCGCGTTGCGCCAGACACGTGACTGAGCGCCTGCGCGCTCTTAACTTCACTTGTTTCAATCGCTTGGTTCTGGCTTCCTGCTTGCATTTTCTTCCAACGAGAGCACGGAGGCAAATCATGGAAACGATGCTGCAAGGTCTGGTGATCATCGGAGGCCTGACGTTCTCGCTGGCTGCGTCTCTGCTGATCGAAGAACTCATCTTTGGACAAATCGTCCGCGTGGCATTCGCCCGCCGCCCGGAAATTTCTAAAGACTTTTCTGAACGCGCGCATAAAAATTGAGAGGAGCACCACCATGCTGTTGCTGAAATACTTGCTAATGAGCGCTGGAATCGCGATGTTTGTGATTGCCGCCGGAATTCTCTCCTACGACGCTTGTCTGCTGGTTGCCTGGCAGCGCAGACGCTTGCATCCGGACCCCGCGGCAGGCACGCTGGGAATTGCGCCCGCAATCCGCTGGCGCACCTCGGTTGCGCTGGTGATGCTGGCCTGGGCTCCGCTGCTGATCTCGGCAGGCATCGTGATCGTCCCCAGCGGAATGGCCGGCGTGCGCGTGAGCCAAACCAAAGGCACACTGGCCGGAACGCTGTATCCGGGAGTGCACTTCGTTATGCCGCTGGTCGAGCGGGTTGAACTGTTCAACACGCGCGACCAGCTGTTTACCACCGGCATCAGCGAAGATTCGCTGGCCAAGGGCGGCGTGAAAGGCGAAGCACTGCGCGTGCAGGCGAAAGAAGGACTTACGCTGGGCCTCGCAATCACCGTGCGTTACCAGATTGATCCCAAGCGCCTTGACTACATCGAAGCCAATCTGCCGCATCCGCTGGAAAAAGAAATCGTGCCGCCCGTGGTTGCCACGGCCTGGCGCGAACTGGTGCCGAGCTATACGGTGCGCGAAGTTTTTTCCGCCAAGCGCGAAGAAGTGCGTCAGCGCTCCGCCGAAATGATTCGCAAACGGCTGGGCGCCGACGGCATCGTGGTGAAGGAAGTGATGCTGCGTGATATCGAACTTCCGGAGGAGTACGCCAAGGGCCTGGAATCGTTGTTGCTGAAGGAACAGGAGAACGACCGCATGGGCGTCGAGACCGAGATTCACCAGAAGCAGATCAAAATCGCCGAAGCGGACGCCGACTCCGCCAAGGTGCAACAGGTGAAACAAGCCGAGGGGCAGGCCGCCGTGAGGGTGCTCCAAGCCAAGAGCGAGGCCGATGCCATGCAGTACACGCTTCCTCTGAAACAGAAACAGATTGAGCAATCGAAACTCGAAGCGGAAGCGCGCAAGGAAGCGACGGTGAAAAACGCCGAGGCTGCCGGCGAGGCCAAGCTCATCGACAGCAAGGCCGAGATGGAGCGCCGCAAACTGCTGGCGCAGGCCGAGGCGGAACGCATCCGCTTGACTGCCGCCGCCGATGCCGAGCGGATGACGAGCGAGAGCGCGATCCTGAAACAGAATCCGCTGCTGATCAACAAAATTGTCGCCGAACGCCTCTCTGACAAATTGCAGATCATGATGGTCCCTGCCGACGGCAAGTTTTTCTTCACCAACGACGTGCTCCGCGGCATCGGCGCTCCGGGTCGCGTGAGCCAGTCGGAAGATGCGGAAACGTCAGGAAGGTCGCAACAGTAGTAGTGGGACGATAGTTCTCAGGTCTCAGGTCTCAGTTCTCAGTGAACCGAGCACTCAGAGATTTTTCTGAGAACTGAGAACCGGGAACTGAGAACTTTTTCATGAACAGGCCGCCATCAGCCACGCGCTATAATCTCCGCATTCCACACATGCGAGCGCGAACCTCCAGCAGTCTGCGAGCAGGTTGGCTGACTTCGTTCTTACTTGCGGTCGTTTCTCTTTCCTCCTCTTTTTTATTCGCGTCGTCGCTCGGAGATACAGCCCGCCAACTGGCGCATAAGATCGCAACCGATGCTGGGCCGGGCGCCATTGCACTCGAGGTTACCAACCACTCGTCGCTCGACGATAAATCGGTTCGCGAAGTACGTAGCGCGCTCGAGGCGGCATTGCAGGCGGAAGGCGTTCACACTTCCAAAGCCGAACAGGCGATGGGAACAGTTGAGGTCGTTCTCTCCGAGAGCTTGCGCGAATACGTTTGGACGGCCGCGATCGTGATCGGGTCGGACGAAAGGAAGGTCGCCCTGGTCTCGTTGCCGCGGCCGCCAACGGGAACACCCTTCGCCGCCGCCATGCCAATCGTTCTAAAAACAACATTTCTGTTTGCGCAAGAACAGCCGATGCTCGACGCTGCCCTCGTAGAAATGCCCGGAGGCTCTCGCCTGCTCGTTCTCAATGACACGATGGTCGCGCTCTTTCGCCAACAGGCGTCGAGCCCCAAAGCGCGATGGGAACTCGAAGCCACGTTGCCCATCAATCACTCGCGCACTTTTCCCCGCGATTTGCGTGGGCGCCTGCTTCTGCGCCGCGATCACCTGTTCGACGTTTACCTGCCCGGAACTTTCTGCCGCACCAACTCCAACGCCGTCGCGCCGCTTACGCTCACCTGCAATGACAGCAACGATCCAACGTATAACGATCCATGGCCCCTGACGCCGGACGACAACGGTGTGCGGGCATTCTTTGCGTCCTCGCGCAATTTCTTCACCGGGGCGCTTTCTCCGGGTATCGGAAAAATCTCCAACGTTCCCTCGTTCTATTCTGCAGCCGCGCTTCCGCGCGCGAATTACACGCTATGGGCGTTCGCCGCGGTCGATGGATCGCTGCATCTTGTGGATGGAGTGACGGACCAGCTGCTTCGCGGCGTGAAGTGGGGCAGCGACATCGCGGCGGTTCGCTCCAGTTGCGGCACGGGCACACAGATTCTGGTCTCGGAAAGCGGAGATTCCGAACGCGACGGCTTGCGCGCGTTCGAGATACCCGATCGCGATCCGATAGTCGTCAGTTCAGCAGTAGAGTTCGACGGACGCATTGTCGCGCTGTGGCAGGACAGCGGCGGCACCAGTGCAGCGGCAATCGTTCGACGAAAAGACACGGGATGGTATGAGGCATATCGCGTATCGATTTCTTGCGGCAATTAGACCTGCACGTGTAGGGACGGCCGCCCTCGGCCGTCCAAGCCGAGCGAAGCTCGGCAGAGGTTTTCTGCACGCAGCGATGATAACGTCGATGATCCTGTCAACTCTTGCGACAGCCGAGACGCGTCCGCGCTACGGCGGGACCTTACGCGTCATGCTGCAATCGGCGCCGGACGTGCTCGAACTTCCCGTGAATGCCACGCCCGCTGACTATTGGGACGCCGCGCGCACGCTCGCGCTGGTCGGCGACACTCTTGTAAAGCTGGATGTACAAGATCACCCGCAGCCCGCGCTGGCCGTGGCATGGCAGAGTGACCCGAGCGCGCGCCATTGGCAATTCACGCTGCGCCGCGGAGTGAAATTCCATGATGGGAGCATGGCGTCGCCCGCATCCGTTGCGCAGATTCTCGGCGCGCTCCATCCCGGTTGGAATGTTCGTGCATCGGCGGATTCACTTTCCATTTCCATCGACAGCGAGAGCCCCATGCCTTCGCTGCTCGCCGAACTCGCGCTGCCGCGCAATCTTTTGCTCAAGCGCAACGCCAATGGCATCCCCATCGGCACCGGCTCATTCCTCGTCGCTGAGTGGCAGCCGGGAAAACTGCTCAAGCTCGCCGCCAGTGAAAAGAGCTGGGCCGGCCGCTCATTTGTAGACGCGGTCGAAATTGAGTTCGGCAAATCGTTGCACGACCAGGCAATCGCGCTTGAACTTGACAAGACCGACGTAATCGAGACGGCGCCGCAAGCGGTGAACGAATCGCCGGGCCACGGTGCATCGTCACCCTCGTCGTTGTCAGTATCGTTGCCGGTGGAATTGCTGGCGCTGGTTTTTTCCGCGAACTCAAAGGCGCAAGATCCTCGCCTTCGGGAAGCGCTGGCGCTTGCCATCGATCGAAAGCCCATCCAGTCCGTGCTTTTGAAAGGCGCGGGCGAACCCGCTGCTAGCATTCTTCCCAACTGGATGACGGGTTACAGCGCGGTCTTTTCCGCGCCGACAAATCCGCAACGCGCCAGGGCGTTGCTCGCCGACTCGCGCCCTCCTGCGCTCAACCTGAGTTACGATCCGCGAGACCCGCAGGCCAAGCTGATCGCTGAACGCATTGCGCTGAATGCGCGCGAAGCTGGCATCACGGTGCAAGTATCGCTGTCGGGAGCTGAGGATATTCGCCTGGTGCGTATCGTGCTGCCGAGTCCCGATCCCAAGACCTCGCTCAGCGAAGCTGCACGCCAGTTGGGTTTGTCGCAGCCCGCGCAGCCCGCAACGGCTGCCGGCAATCCCCTGGAGGATCTTTATCAAGCCGAGCGGAGTCTACTGAATGGATACGCGGTCATCCCGCTCTTCCATCTGCCGGTTGCGTGCGAGGCGAGCGCGCGCGTGCGAAACTGGACGCCTGATCCATTGGGGGACTGGAGCTTGTCGCGATTCTCATTGGCGGATGTTTGGCTCGCCGATTCACGTTACGAGGCGGGATCGCGATGAGCTTCCGCAAAAAGCTTCTTTTGCTTTTTGTTGCGACGATTCTGCTCTGCGTTGCGGTGATCTCGGCGTCGGTGTACAGCACCCTCCGGCGCTCATTCGAGGAGGCGAATCAGGATCGTGCGAATGCGGTCGCCGCTCAGTTTCGATCGGAATTTCAGCGAACACGGGCCGAGGTTGTCCGCAAGGTCGAGTCGGTTGCAGCCGGCGAAACGGTGCAGCACATCGCCCTGGATGTGAATCGCGCCCCAAACGACTCGGGCCAGTATGTCGGCGAAGCGCGCACTCTTTCGTCTCAGCAGCAGCTCGATTTTCTGGAACTGGTCGACTATCGCGGCACCATCCTCTCCTCCGCCCAGTGGCAGGCGAAATTCGGATATCCCGAAACCGCGATTCCTCAGGCAACGATTCCCCAAACGGCGAATCTTCCATCTGCGCCGTCTTCGCCTGCTGTACCGGCCGGAGCGTTCTTGAAACGGGAAGAGTTGCCGGATGGCCCAACCCTCGGCCTGTTTGCCATCCGTGCGGCCCGCGTCGGAGAACAACCTTTATATGTGATTGGCGGCGAACGGCTTGACCAGGGCTTCCTTTCGACGCTCGATATCCCGGCCGGAACTCGCGTGCTGCTTTATCAAAACCTCGATACAAAATGGAATCCGAAATCGCTGCTCGACTTGAACGGTCCTGCCGCGGGCGCCGACAAGATTGCGCCGCTGGGCGCACGCGTTCGCGACACGCTTCAGGAATCTCAAGAAGTGATTCATTGGACGTCCGACCCCGCAGATGCCGAAGTCTTTCACGCGATCCCGCTCACCGGCCCGAATCCGAACTCGGCAAATCAGGATCCGGCAAGTCAGCAACTGATGGGTGTTCTGCTTGTCGGCAGTTCGCGGCGTCCTTTGATCGAATTGCAAAGGCAGGTCGTCTCCACCGCCCTGCTTGTCGGCGGCGCAGGAATCGTGGTGGCGGTGTTGGCCAGTCTTTGGTTCGGAGCCCGCGTCACGCGCCCGGTCGTGTCGCTTGTCGAAGCTGCGCGCCGCGTCGCGGCCGGCGATCTCGGCGCCAAGGTCGAGGTTGAATCCGGCGATGAATTGGGAGAGCTGGCTGCATCGTTCAACCGCATGACGGAAGATCTCGTACAGCAGAAAGATCGCACGCTGCAGGTCGAGCGCGTGGCCGCATGGCGCGAACTGGCGCGGCGCTTAGCGCACGAATTGAAGAATCCCCTTTTCCCCCTGCAGGTCACGGTTGAGAATCTGATGCGCGCGAAACAGAAATCGCCCGAAATGTTTGAAGAAGTTTTTCACGAGGGGACAGCGACCCTGCTCGCCGAAATCAACAATCTGAAAACGATCATCGGCCGCTTCAGCGAATTCTCCAGGATGCCGCAGCCGCAGCGCCGGCCGACGCAGGTCAACGAGGTGGTCCTCTCGGTGCTGCGCATCTTTCAGGCACAGGTGCAGGAAAATCGGATTCTGGTGCATACTGCGCTGGCCGATGCGTTGCCCGCAATTTCAGCCGACCCCGATCTGCTGCATCGTGCATTACAAAATCTCGTGCTCAACGCAATCGACGCCATGCCGCAAGGCGGAGAGCTGACGATTCGCACGGCAGACCTCGGCGATCGAATCGAACTTTCGGTCGCCGATACCGGCGCCGGCCTAACTCTGGAGGAATGTGGGCGGTTGTTCACTCCTTATTACACGACCAAACAGCATGGCACGGGGCTCGGCCTCGCGATCGTGCAGTCAGTGGTCAGCGATCATGGCGGCAAGATTTCCGTCGAGAGCACAAAAGAAAAAGGATCGACATTTCGAATCGAATTGCCGTGCGATTTCTCTGCGCACTCAGCGTCTCTGCGGTAGATTTGGGATTGCATTTCAGTCGAGGTAGATAACCGTGCCGCAAAAAGCGCACCTGCTGATCGTGGACGACGAGGCCAACACGCTGGCTTCGCTTTCGCTGGCGTTTCGTCTGGAAGGCCACGAAGCCACCGTCTGCGACAACGCGAATAAAGCTCTGGAGCTTGCCAGGTCGCAAACCTTCGACTTGATACTCTCCGATGTGGTGATGCCCGGCAAAGACGGGCTGACGCTGCTCGAAGAACTCAAAGCGCAGGGCGTGCCGACTCCGGTCGTCATGATGTCGGGGCAGGCGCACATTGAAATGGCCGTCCGCGCCACGCGTCTCGGCGCGCTCGACTTCCTGGAGAAACCGATCTCCACCGAAAAGTTGCTCCTCACCGTGGAAAACGCGCTGAAACTCGGCCGCCTCGAACGCGAGAATCGCGACTTGGTACGCCGTCTCGGGAAACACGAGATCGTCTGGAAGGGCGAGACGATGCGGCGCGTGATGGCGCAAGTGGAACGCGTCGCCGCGAGCGAAACCCGCGTCTGCATTCTCGGTGAGACCGGCACGGGAAAGGAACTGGTGGCGCGCACGCTGCATGAGCGCAGCCCGCGGGCAGGCGCGCCGTTCGTTACGCTGAATTGCGCCGCGGTTCCGGCGGAGTTGATTGAATCCGAATTATTCGGCCACGAAAAAGGATCGTTCACCGGCGCCGCGGGACGTCATGTCGGCAAGTTCGAACAAGCGCAGCGCGGCACCATCTTTCTCGACGAAATTGGCGATATGCCGCTCACCATGCAGGCCAAACTGCTGCGCGTGCTGGAAGAGGGTGAGGTGGAGCGCATCGGCGGCGAGCGCGCCGTTACGGTGGATGTGCGAGTCGTGGTCGCCACTCACCGCGACCTGGAAGCTCAAGTGCGCGACGGAAAATTCCGGCAGGATTTATTTCACCGCGTGTTCGTTTTCCCCCTGCGCCTGCCCCCGCTGCGCGAACGCCGCGAAGATATCCCGGCGCTGATCGATCATTTTGCCCTGCAGGTAAGCGCTGCCAACGGATGGAAGCCAATGCGCTTTACCGAAGACGCGATGGGCGCGCTGCGGGACTATCCATGGCCGGGTAACGTCCGCGAACTTAGAAACGCGGTCGAGCGGCTGATGCTGCTCGAAACTTCCAATGCGGTCACTGCCGAAACTGTCGGACTGGCGCTGCGCGCGTCGCCAGCTTCGTCTGAATCGGCAACCGCCGGCGCCGGCCCGCTGGCCGATCGCGTGCGCGCCTTCGAAAAACAAACCATCCTGGCGGAATTGAAACGCAATCACCACCAGATATCGAACACGGCGCGAGCGCTGGGGCTCGAGCGTTCGCATCTTTACAAGAAGGCAGAGCAGGTAGGAATTGATTTGAAAGCGGTAAAGAACGAAGGCGAGCGCTGACCCGCATATCTGGCTCGCGTAGGATGACAAGCCGTAGTTATGCCGCAAATTTACAACACGACATTCAGTCGGGTTGCAATTTCCATCCTCCACAGACGACAATCGCATGGTGACCAGCGCTAGCTTTTATCAGGAACCACAGGCAGGCAGCCCATTCCGACAGGGCGCGCTCGTGATCGTGACCTTAGCCGGCCCGCGCGAAAAGTTCTGGGGTGCGATTCTGCATCTTAGCGCGGAAGGCGTCAGCCTGCGCGGTGTCGATATTGCTTCTTTCGACAATCTGGCTTCGCAGATCAAGAACGGAGAACCCTTCACCTCCGGCGTCGTCTTCTTTCCCATGCACCGCGTGGAGCGAATGGAGCTCGATCTCCCCGAGGGCAACATCCTCTCGCTCGCCCAGCGTTTCGCCGAGAAGACCGGACAGGATCCCGCGCCGATTCTGGTAAGCGAGTTTCTCGGCAGCGCAGGAAGCGATGCTGGAGGCGAAAGGAAGCGGTGAATCTCCGGCAGATCCTGACTGCGCCCAATCAGCTCACGCTGCTGCGGATGATTTTCCTGCCTTTCATCGTCATCAATCTGGTCAAACACGATTTCAAATGGGCGCTGGCACTGTTTGTTCTCGCGGGAGTCAGCGACGGCCTCGATGGCCTCCTGGCCCGCACCCTGCATCAGCAAACCCTGCTTGGCCAGTATCTTGACCCCATCGCCGATAAACTGCTGATGAGCACCATGTTTCTTGTGCTCTCCATCGAGCGCATGATTCCCTGGAAATATACGGTCGTGGTTTTCAGCCGCGACATCTCCATACTGATGATCAGCGGCGTGCTGTTTATGATCGCCGGCCTGCGCGATTTTCGCCCCAGCATCTTTGGCAAAGCCAACACCTTTGCGCAAGTGGCGGCAATTTTCTTCGTGCTGCTGCTGCTCGTCGAGCCCGTGCGCTGGATCTGGATCGCGCGCACCACCTTCCTGCGCGCTACCTTCCTCTTCACCATCGTCTCCGCCGTTCACTATGCGTTCCTGGTGCAGCACCGGTTGCACGCGCCGGCACCAGTCCGCCCAATCGAGTCCTAGCCATCAATTACCGTCAAAGCGCTGCCGGAATGGCTGTCCCCTTACCGCCGAGAAAACCCATGACCCCATAGACCGCCAGCACCAGCATCAGGGGATCGATTTGGCGGCGATAATAGACTTCACCGTGGGTGAAATAAAACACCGTGGGAAAAAAAGGAGCACCAGAGCATAGAGAGCAGCTACGGGCTTGTTTACCCTGTACGCAAGGCGAAGGCCAACTATGGTGAGCAGGGTAAAAAGTGCGCTGAAGACAACATTAACCGGGTCATCAGGTTCCTGAGCAAGATAGTAGGGACTGAAACTCCAAAAATGGGTCCAGACAAACACGAAGCGCCGCAGGGTGACGAGAGCAAAGAAACGTGGTTTAGCGTGGATGAACGCGATTGCCTTTTGTTTATTCTCCTCCATGTAGGCGATCTCGCCGATCTGCTTAAACCTTTGCCACTCCGCGTCATTGTGCCAGGGACCAATCTTCTGGGAACGGGCCGAGCTTAGGGCGTAGGAGGCCCAATAGGAAGTATCCCCGTTGTTGCCAACGCGCAACTCCAGTCCGATCGAGTCTCGAAAAGGGATGAAGCGGCGAAACACCTCATAGTTGCGAATAAACCATGGACTTACGGCAAGGATGATGGTGAGCGAGGTAACCGTAAGTGGCACGAGCCAGCGTTCTTTCTGCTGATGCAGACGAAAGCCGATCCATCCCAGCATGATCGGCAAAACGGTGAGGACGACAGGGTCGGTAAGAGCGGTGAATCCCCACAGCAATCCATATCCGATCCACGCACCCAGGCGGACCGGGTGCTCAAAATGGAGCGTCATCAAGAACAACACAGTAAACAGCAGCGCTGCCAGCCATGTCGGCCAGATCCGCTCCGCCTGCCAATAGATCGCGAGTGGAAAGAACGTCCATGCCCATCCCGAGATCCGCGCCACGCGGTCCCCGAAGGTCTTGCGTGCCACGAAATATACCGGAAGGCAAGTCAAGGCCGAGATTAAAGCCTGCAAAGAGAGCAATACCAATGCGGAGGCGTTCGTGTAGGTTCCGAAGACTATAAAAACACCCGCGATCAGATAGGGATAAACCGGGGGTTGCCAAGCTGTCGGTCCGGTGTCTTCAAACAATGGGCTGCTAAATCCGTGGCCCTGCACGATAGAGTAGGCGATCTTGCCGTTTTCAAAGGCAAAGTGCCAATGGTTTCGGCTCGGGTCCATCTGATCGGGGTAAAGAAACCCGACCACGGCTAGCCTTATTGCCAAGCCAACCAAGGCCATACACAATTTGCTGCGGAGGCAATCCACAGACTTCTTACGGAGGGGAACTGCGGGTGGTGCCGGAACTGGCATACTCAAAATAAACTTAGAATCAGGATTGCAAATGCATTTCGGCCAACCGCCGATTGGTGGCAAGATTACACCATCAAGCCAGCGCGAGGAATCGAAATCCATGTGGCGCACGAGGCGTCGGTTCGCAGCTTTTCCGGCTGACGAAAGTATTGGGTCCGGCGCCATTTGACCCATTTTCTTGCGCACCCCTAGAATGGGATTCGCACCGCGCTCGCGAACCCATTCATGGCACTGAGCCTCTATAACACTCTTTCCGGGAAGATCGAAGAATTCCATCCGATCGACGGCAACCGCGTCCGCATGTATGCCTGCGGACCCACCGTCTACGACTACGGCCACATCGGCAATTTCCGCACATTTATAGCCGTCGATCTTCTTTATCGCTTCCTGCGCCAGAGCGGATACGAAGTCCGCTACGTCATGAACATCACCGACGTCGACGACAAGATCATTCGCAACGCCGCGCGCGACGGCGTAACCGTGCAGCAGTACACCGCAAAATTCACCGAGGCTTTCCTGGAAGATTTGGCTACTTTGAGTATTGAGCCGCCGATTCTGGTGCGCGCCACCGAACACATCGACGAAATGGCCGATTTCATTGCCGAACTGGCGAAGAAAGGACTTGCTTACCGCACCGACGACGGCTCTTACTATTTCCGCATCGCGAAATTTCCCGAGTACGGCAAACTCTCGAAAAAAGATTTCGCCGGCATGAACGACGGCGCCCGCGTCGATGTGGACGAATACGAAAAGGACAGCGCCCGCGATTTCGCGCTCTGGAAGGCGCCAAAGCCGGGCGAGGCTTCATGGGACACATCGATCGGGCCGGGGCGTCCGGGCTGGCACATCGAGTGCTCGGTAATGTCGATGGAGGAACTCGGGCCGAGTTTTGATTTGCACGCCGGTGGCGAAGATTTGATTTTTCCGCATCACGAGAACGAGATTGCCCAGTCGGAGTCGCTCAGCGGACAACCATTAGCGCGTTATTGGTTCCATCCCCGTTTTCTGCTGGTCGAGGGCCAGAAAATGTCGAAGAGTCTCGGGAATTTCTTCACCATCCGGGACCTCGTGCTGCGCGGGCACAAGCCGTCGTCGATCCGGTGGCTGCTCACGCAGGTTCCGTACCGCAATCAGCTGAATTTTACTTTCGATGGCCTGAAGGCCGCGGCAAGTTCGGTGGAGAAGCTGCGCAACTTTCGCTTCCGCCTGACCAGCGCGCAGTTTCCCGCGGGAGCGACGCCACAAGTGGTCCAACTGGCGGAGGAAACCATCGCGCGAATCAAGAGCGCCCTCGACGACGATTTGAACACCGCCGAGGCGCAAGGCGCCATGTTCGACATGTTGCGCAAAGCTAACATCGCGCTCGATGCCGCCGAATTTCGCCAGGACGACGTAAAACCGCTGCTCGGTGCCCTGGAAAAATTCGACGAGATATTCGGCGTGCTGAAAGATGACGATCAGCCGAAGATGAAAGCCATACTCGATTGGGCTCGCGCCGAAGGCCGCGAAGATATTAGCCCCGAATTGCTGGAGATCGCCGGTTCCGCGCAGCTCGCCGACGACGAAGTCAATCGGAAGCTGGCCGAAATGGAAGCCGCGCGAAAAGCCCGAAATTTCAAGGCCTCTGACGCACTGCGCGCCGACCTGACCGCTGAGGGGATTATCGTCGAAAACACAAAAGAAGGCGTACGCTGGAGAAGAAAGTAAAAGGGATTTGGCAATTGTGTGATTTGGTAATTGTGTAATTTCAAAAACCGAAGCGTAGCACGATCCGAAAATCGCGCGTTTTCAAATTACAAAATTACAAAATTGCCAAATTACAAAATCCCATGCTTTCTCTCGACGACTACCTTCTCGAAGCCGAAAAAGCCCACGGCCATCTCTGCGCCGGACAAGTGCTGGGCGTGCGTCTGGCCATGCTGGGACTGGAGAAGCTCGGCATCGAAGACCCACGCGGAAAGGATCGCAAGCGTCTTGTCACCTTTGTCGAAATCGACCGCTGTGCCACCGACGCCATCGCCGTAGTCACCGGATGCCGCCTCGGAAAGCGCGCCCTGAAATTTCGCGACTGGGGCAAGATGGCCGCGACCTTCGTCGACGTGGGAATAAAAGACGTCAGCGCCGCCAAAGCCATCCGCATCGCCGCGAAAGAATCGTCCAAGAAACTAGCGCGAGAAATGCATCCCGAAATCGAAAGCAAGAACCAGCAGCAGATGCTCGCCTATCGCGAAATGTCCGAAGATGATTTATTCACCAAACAATGGGTAAAGGTCGAACTCCCCGCCGAAGAGTTCCCCGGATACAAAGGCGATCGCATAGTCTGCGCCGAGTGCGGAGAAGGCATCAACTTCCGCCGCGAAATCCTGCGGGATGAAAAGGTCTTATGCCGCGCCTGCTCCGGCGAACGGTATTACGAGATTCTGTAAGTGTGGGGACGGGCGCCCTCGCCCGTCCAAGCGGAAATTCGTCGTGAGCACTAACGAGCGAACGACTAACGACCACCGACCAACGACATTCTTCCCCGCTCATAAGCATGCGCTACACGCAGCAGCGTAGCCTCATCAAAGTGCCGCGCAAACAACTGCAGCCCGATCGGCAGCTTCTCATGATTCTCGCCGCAGGGAACTGAAATCCCCGGAATGCCCGCGAGGTTGGCAGTTACCGTGTAGATATCCGCCAGATACATAGCCAGCGGATCATTTACCTTCTCGCCCAACTTGAAAGCAGGTGTAGGACAAGTCGGCGCGGCGATCACATCCACTTTCTTGAAGGCTTCGTCGAAATCGCGCGTCAGCAGCGTGCGCACCTTCTGCGCCTTCAGATAGTAGGCATCGTAGTATCCGGCACTGAGCGCGTAGGTACCGAGCATGATGCGGCGCTTGACTTCCATGCCGAATCCACCATCGCGAGTCAGCCGGTACATTTCAGAAAGCGTATTCGCCTTGGCCCGGAAGCCGTAGCGCACGCCGTCATAGCGCGCCAGATTCGACGACGCTTCGGCCGTGGCCACGATGTAATAAGTTGGAACCGCATACTCGGTGTGCGGCAAACTCACCGGAACAACCTCGCATCCCAACTCAGCCAACTTCTGAATGGCGGCTTCAACTGCCGCGCGCACCTCGGGATCGAGCCCTGAGCCGAAGTATTCTTTGGCCACGCCGATCTTTATTGTTTTCCCCGAATCCTTGAGCGGCTTCTCAAGTTCCGCCACATAGTCGGGCACGGGCTTCTCGGCAGAGGTCGCATCCATGGGGTCGCGGCCCGCAATCGTGCGCAGCACCTGCGCGACTTCCTTCACCGTCTTCGCAAACGGGCCGATGTGATCGAGCGACGAAGCAAACGCAATTAAGCCGTACCGTGACACCCGTCCATAGGTCGGCTTCAAACCGACCACGCCGCAAAACGATGCTGGCTGGCGAATCGATCCGCCCGTATCGGAGCCGAGCGTCGCGACGGCCATCTCCGCCGCCACCGCCGCCGCCGAGCCACCCGAAGATCCGCCCGGCACGCGGCTTTTGTCGCGCGGATTGTGCACGGGGTGATAGGCGGAGTTCTCGTTGGATGAGCCCATGGCAAACTCGTCGCAGTTGAGCTTGCCCAAAATCACGGCGCCCGCCGCTTCCAGGCGAGCCACCGCCGTGCAGTCATACGGCGGAATAAAATTGTCGAGAATTTTCGAGCCAGCCGTGGTGCGCACGCCACTGGTTACCATCACATCTTTGATCGCCACCGGAACGCCCGCCAGCGGCGGCAAAGGCTGGCCTTCCGCGGCCATCTGGTCGATCAGCCCGGCTTGCGTCAGCGCGCGTTCCTGACAAAGCGTCAGAAACGCGCCAATTTCGGAATCTTCTTTCCGGATGCGATCGTAGAAATCCGTCGCCAGAGCGGTCGCAGTCGTCCTCTCCTCGATAATCGCGTTGCGGATCTCATCGATGGTGAGGCCCCCGATTCCGGGAATCATCGCGCTACCTTTCAATCACCTTCGGAACCTCAAAAAATGTTCCATCGGAGTCCGGAGCGTTTTTCATGGCGACATCGTGCGGCAACGATTTGCGCAGGCCATCTTTCACGTCGTCGCGACTGGCATAAGCGAAGCAATCGCTTCCCTGCCGCGACTCATCCTCGCCATAGCGGTCGGAGACCTGCGCCATGGGAGCGACTTTGTCAGTGTCGAGTTCGCTGAGACGCTCGATGTATTCAAAAATGGAGTTCAAATCGCGCAGCATGCGAGCGCGTTCTTCCCCGGTCAACTCCAGGTTCGCCAAATCGGCTACGTAGGCGACGTCTTGGTCGGTAACTTTCACAGGTTCGCCTTCACCACGAATTCGATTCTCTTTACCGAAGTCGCCGAATATTTGCTGATCAGGGCCAGATAACGCGGCGCCAGGTTGGCGAGTTCCCCCCGCCACTCGCGATCGGCGACCTCGATTCGCAGAATGCCGTCGGAAAAACTCAGCGCCCGCGTTCGTTCCGCCACCGCACTGCCGCACGCGACAGGCCACGCCAGCAATGGGCTCTCATCCGCCGGAGCGCGATGAAGAGCTTTGGCGATAATCGTTTCCAAGCCCGAAGAAGCAGGATTCAAGGCGTGACTCCAGATTCAAACCCGATCAAGACGACGGTTTCGGAACGATAATCGGGAGAAGCGATTGTAGCATCGGACAATGTGGTCTCTCTCCCGATGTACAAGACGATCGACGATCGTGTGGCGCGGGCACTCTTGCCCGCGAAATGCCGGCGCTCTCCGCGAATTGGCGGCCAATCACGTTCGACTACGAGGCCGCAGCCGCGGCCCGCTTCTTGGCGAGTTTGCGCAAGTACGCCGCCGTATACAGACTGCCCCGGCAACGCTTCGTGCCGCATAAACAGGGCGCGTCATCCTCGCCATCGAAGAGGTTGTAGTCGTAGGTCAATTCCTCTCCAGCGACAATATCGCGCAGTGCGATGATCCACATCTTGCCCCCGATCTGATCGGTCTCGCAATTCGGTTGGCAGGAATGATTGACGAAGGCGGCCACTCCATAGCCGTCGATGATGCGTTTGCCGTCTTCCAGGCCGAATAAATACGTGTTCGGAAAGTCGTCGTAAAGATCGTCGGCCTGTTCGTAGGTGAGTGGCTCGCCCACATATTCTACGATCAACGCGCCTTTGTGAATGGGTCGCGTCGTGTAGCAACCATGAGAATGAATGCGAGACTGACGAATGATGAGGGTCATGGTTCGTGATTTAGGAAGAAAGATGTTCCGATTTTATCCGCAAACGCTTAAACTCGGCACCTTGGTTGCGCCAAACTCAAACAACATCGAACACAGGGGCCCCACAGCCGAGAAAACCGCGGGATAGCGACCGCCTGCTATCATTCTCGGGCTATGATTCCTGGACTATCATTAAGTTTGGACTGACACTCGAAGTCCGATTGGAGAAGGCAACCATGGCTCAGCATCCACCGCGCTTTCTGAAGATTGTCAACGACGCCAAGCAGCGCGTCCGTGAAACCACCGTTGACGAAGTCAAAGCCCGGCTCGATCGCGGCGAGAAATTCGTTCTCGTCGACGTCCGCGAAGACCGTGAATTCGACGCCGACCATCTGCCTGGAGCCGTACATCTCGGCCGGGGCATCATCGAGCGCGACATCGAAGGCAAGTATCCCGACCTCGGTACTGAACTCGTTCTTTATTGCGGCGGCGGCTTCCGTTCCGCGCTGGCCGCCGATAACCTGCAAAAAATGGGATACACCAACGTCATTTCCATGGACGGCGGAATCCGCGACTGGCGCGGAAGAGCCTACCCGCTGGAGAAGTCGAGTAAATAGCGCCCTTTAGGCAGACACAGCACCTCTGATCTTCCGGTAGATTGCATACCACCCGCTTCTCTGAAAAAATACGGTAACGCGATTGTGGGGTCCCCCGCGATGTCTCAAATCGGAAGCTTTGCGCTCATGTTGGCGCTCGGCCTTAGCGCGTACTCCTTCCTTGCCGGCCTTTTGGCATTGTTCAATCGGAATGCCGCTTCGGCCCGCCTCGGTGAAACCGCACGCCGCGCCGGGATCGCCACATTCGCCGCGGTGCTGCTGGCGGCCATCGTGCTCGTTGCGGCTGCGTTCAACGACGACTTCTCCATCGCCTACATCTTCCATCACAGCAACCGCGACTTGCCGGCCGCCTACAAATTCGCCGTGCTCTGGTCCGGGCAGGAAGGCTCGCTGCTGTTCTGGTCGCTGCTCCTAGCCGGCTATGGATTCGTTCTGCGCTTACGCTACAAGACCGATCAGCGTCTGTTTGCCTATGCCTCGATGATCATCGCGGCGGTACAGGTTTTCTTTCTGTTGATTTTGAATTTTGCGGCGCACCCATTCGCCGTAATGCAGGGCGGCCTGCCGCCGGACGGCACCGGACTCAATCCGCTTCTGCAGTATCCCGAGATGGTCATCCATCCGCCGATGCTTTACCTCGGATACGTCGGCTTCACGGTTCCCTTTGCCTTTGCCCTGGGCGCGCTCATCATGAAATATCCCGGCGAGAAGTGGATTCACATCACCCGGCGCTGGACCATGGTGACCTGGTGCTTCCTCACCATCGGCGTTTTCCTCGGTGCGCACTGGGCTTACGCTGTCCTCGGATGGGGCGGTTATTGGGGATGGGATCCGGTGGAAAACGCTTCGCTCATGCCCTGGCTCACGGGCACGGCGTTTTTGCACTCCGTCATGATGCAGGAAAAACGCGGCATGCTGAAAGTTTGGAACATGTCGCTCATCTTTGCGACGTTCCTGCTCTCGATGCTGGGGACATTTCTCACCCGCTCCGGCGTGATCAGTTCGGTGCACGCTTTCGCGCAGTCCGCGATCGGAACCTGGTTCCTGGTCTTCATCGCATTGACCATGGCGGTCTGTACTTATTTTCTTATAGCAAATCGGTCGCACCTCAAGAGCGAGCACAAGCTCGAAGCCCTGGTCTCGCGCGAATCCAGTTTCCTGTTCAACAATCTTCTTCTACTGACCGTCTGTTTCACCATACTGTGGGGCACGTTTTTCCCCATCCTGTCGCAGTTTGTTCAGGGACACAAAGTCACGGTGGGGCCGCCTTTTTTCAATCGGGTTGCCATCCCGGTCGCCTTGCTGCTGCTCCTGCTCACGGCAGTTGGACCGCTGCTCGCCTGGCGTAAGACTTCCATCGAAAGCCTCAAACGTAATTTCCTGTACCCCGCTGTCGGCGCGCTTGCGGTTGGCGGGATGATGATTCTTTTCGGCGTGCGTCCGTGGGAGGATCCTTCTTATTTCTATGCCACCATGGCCGCTGTTCTTTCGGCGCTCGTAATCTTCACCGTCATTTCCGAGTTCCTTCGCGGAGGCCGCGTCATCGCCGGCAAAACCCAGCGGAATCTCTTCTCCGCCATGCTTCAGCTGTGCCATCGAAACACGCGCCGCTACGGCGGATACATCGTCCACTTCGGCGTCGCGCTCGTGGTAGTTGGAATTCTCGGGACGCCATTCAACAAGGAAGTCGAAAAAGAAATGGGCTTTGGCGACAAGATTTTCATCGGGCCCTACACTCTGGTCTGCCAGTCTTATACGCAGGACGACAATCCCAACTACGGCAACGAGTGGGCGATCATCAGTGTGTTTCGCGGCGGCAAGCAGATTACGACCATGTATCCCGAGCGCCGCTTCTATAAAGCCAGCCAGCAACCGCAGACGCTGCCCCGCATCTATCCCAGCTTCCGCGAAGACTTATTTTTGGTGAACGACGTCTATCTCGTCTATGAGGGCAAGAACGAGACCACCGGAAGGCCGATCATCAAAGCCCACCTGAATCCGCTGGTGCCATGGATCTGGATCGGCCTGATCATCATGGTCTTCGGCACCATCGTAGCCCTGGTACCCAATGCCGCCGCCGTGCAGGTTGCCGCAACCACGCCGGTGCGCACTCCCGCGCATGCAGGAGCAGGGGACTGAGATGAAATTCAAGATTTTGCTTAGTGCGGATTCGATTCCTAGTGTGGGGCCGGGCAGTGTGGGGCCACGCAGTGTGGAGACGGCCGGTGTGGGGACGGGCGCCCTCGCCCGTCCAAGCCGAGCGCAGCTCGGCAGCTACCGGCGATCGCTGCGCCTCCAGATTCGCTCCACCCGCTGCCTGCATGCCGCAGTTCTCGCCGCCGCAGTGATCATTCTCGCGGGCGCAGGAGACGATTCTGCCCGCTTCAAAGATCTCGGCCATCGCATGATGTGCGTTTGCGGATGCAATCAGATCTTGCTCGAGTGCAATCACGTAGGCTGCACGTACTCCGACAAAATGCGCGATGAACTGCAAGCATCGCTCGACAAAGGTGCCAATAACAACGACGACCTCATCCTGCAGGGCTTCGTGCAGGAGTACGGACCAACCGTGATCGCCGCGCCCACCACCACCGGCTTCAATCGTGTGGCCTGGATCATGCCCTTCGTAGCGCTGGCGCTAGGCATCGCCTTCGTCATTTTCGTCGTGCGCTCGTGGAAGAATCGCCCCACACCTGCCCTCGCCGATGGCATCGTGATGCCACAAGGCAGCGAACTAGACGAGTTCCGCCGCAGGGCTCGGAAAGAGACCGATCAATGAAGATCAAGTGTGGCAAGTGTGAAAAGTGTGGCGCGGACACTCCTGTCCGCGAAAAGCCGCGATCGAGTAATGAAGTCTGCTGGAAGGAGCCGGGCCAATGACCCTCTTCGTCTGCGCAGCCTTCACCTTTGCCGCGCTCTACTACGTTTTCTTTTTTCCCGGCGAAGTCTATGCCGGAGAAGAAAAAACGCGCCTCGGCTATCTCCGCGAGCGCAAGGAAGCGGTCTACGAAAACCTGCGCGATCTGAGTTTCGAATACAAGGCAGGCAAGGTCCCCGACGCGGATTATCAATCCATGCGTAACTCTCTGGAAGAGGAAGCGGCCGCGATCATGGCGGAGATCGCCCGGTTGGAGCAGGCTTCGGGGCATGTAGCTTAAGCGTTCGGTGCGGGTTAAAATGAAAGTCCCATGAGCCTGAACACCATCAAGGAGATTGAACGCGCCATCGGAACGCTCGCGCCGCGCGAAATAGAGGAATTGTACGCGTGGCTCGAGCAACACTACCCGCCGCCGATCGACAGTCGCGTCCAATCCGATCTCGCGGCCGGACGCCTCGACACGGCTATCGAGCGCGCCTTGGACGACGAAAAGAGCGGTCGCACGCAGCCGCTCTAGCCCAATGCAGCATCGCGCCACCACCGATTTTTGGCAGCAATACAATGCGCTCTCGCAGGACGTTCGCGCCCGCGCAGACAAACAGTTTTCATTGCTGAAAGCAAATTCGCAGCATCCTTCATTACAATTCAAGAAAGTGGGCGAGCGCCACGGCCAGGAAATATGGTCCGCCCGCGTCACGCTGAATCATCGCGCCCTTGCCATCAAACGGGCCGACGGATTTTTGTGGTTCTGGATTGGCGACCACAAGGCCTATGAAGCACTGATTTCTTAACGCTACTGCGGCAAAAGCAGGTGCGGCAGCAAGGAGTTCTTTTGACCCAACTCGCAAAGTCCGCCCTACTTGTCATCACCCTCACCCTAGCCCTAGCCTCGGCCTCCGCCCAGACCCTATCCGGCACCGTCACCAACGGCACCACCGGCAAGCCCGCCGCCGGCGATGAAGTAATCCTCATCAACCTCACCACCAGCATGGAAATCGCCGCCACCACCAAGGCCGACAGCGCCGGGAAATTCAGCTTCCAGCTCACCGGAGCCCCCGGGCCGCACTTAATCCGCGCCGTCCATCAGGGAGTCACCTATCATCAGATGGCCCCTCCCGGAGTCACCGCCGCCGCCGTGAGTGTCTATGACGTCGCCGCGAAAGTTACCGATCTCAGCGTGACCGCCGACGTCATTCGCTTCCAGGCCGACAACGGATCGATGCAAGGCGTGCGACTGTTCGTCGTCAACAACACATCTTCGCCCGCTAAAACGCAGATGAACGATCACAACTTCGAGTTCTATCTGCCGGCCGGCGCAAAGGTTGAACAGGTGCAAGCCCGCGCTCCGAACGGCCAGCCGATCCGCGCCGAAGCCGTGCCAGAGTCCGAGAAGAACCGCTACGCCATCGCCTTCCCGCTCCGTCCCGGCGAAACCCAGTTTCAGTTAGAGTTCACTCTGCCCTATTCCGGCCAGATCAAGATCGATCCCCGGCCGCTCTACCCCGCTGCGCATTTCGTCGTGGTTCTTCCGAAGACGATGCAGTTCAAGGCCGCGAATCCGTCGAGCTTTGAATCCATGCACGATCCAAGCCAGGGCGACAGCAATGTGGAAGTCGCGCGCGAGACACAACCCGGCCAGCCGCTGGCTTTTACCCTGCAAGGCCAGGGCATCATCACCGAGCCGCCCGCGGAGACCGCATCGAGCGCCGCGCAACAGCAGGAGCAGATGCCACCGCCCCAAGCGCAGACTCAGGATAATCGCCCCGGCGGCGGACTCGGCGTCCCCATCGACGCGCCCGATGCTCTGCAGAAATATCGCTGGCCCATCCTCGGCGGATTCGCCCTGCTGCTCGCGATCGGCGGATGGGTAGTCACAAAACGGCAACCGCTAGCCCCGGTGTCAGCGACGCGGACAGCCGGCGCTTCCCTGGCAGAACCCGGCGCGCCACGCGCCTCCGCTCCAACAGTGGCCGCGCAACCGTCGGCTGCGGCCAGCACTCCGCTGGCAAGGTCCTCAATGCTCCTCGAAGCGCTGAAAGAAGAATTGTTCCAACTGGAAGTAGAAAAGAAGCAAGGCAAAATCACGCCCGAGGACTACGAAAAAGCAAGATCAGCCCTCGACCAAACCCTGGACCGCGCTCTGAGAAGGCAGCAGGGAAGCTAGGAGCTCCAGGTTTTTCTGGGAGCTGACAGCTGACAGCTGCTCCCCTGAGCCCAAACCGCGTCCCAAACATCTAATCAAACTGGCACACGAAATAGATTGAGACAACACTTATGAGCAACATACTCAAGACCACGCTGCTGCTCACCGTCATGACGCTGCTGCTCATGCTGGCTGGCCGTGCTTTCGGTGGCCCAAACGGCATGCTGATGGCGCTGGCCTTCGCCGCCGTCATGAATTTCGTCGCCTATTTTTTCTCCGACAAGATCGCCCTGGCCACCTACCGCGCCCAACCCATCAGTCGCGAAGATTTGCCGCGCGTTTATAACATCGTCGAGCGCCTGGCGCAAAAAGTCAGCCTGCCGATGCCCAAGGTTTACCTCATCCCGACCGACTCAACCAACGCCTTTGCGACCGGACGCAATCCAAACCACGCGTCAGTCGCCGTAACTCAGGGGATCCTCGGACTGCTCAACGACGAAGAGCTGGAAGGCGTGCTGGCGCATGAACTCGGCCACGTACGCAATCGCGACATTCTCATCAGTTCGATTGCCGCCACCCTGGCCGGCGCCATCACCTGGCTCGCGTCGATCGCCAAGTGGGGAATGATTTTTGGCGGCATGAGAGGCGAGCGCGAAGACCGCGGCGGAGGCGGTGGCATCGCGGCCATTGCCATGATCATCCTGGCTCCCTTCGCCGCCATGCTCATCCAACTCGCCGTCTCGCGCTCCCGCGAATACGGAGCCGACGACACCGGAGCCCACTGGACCGGCAATCCCTATGCCTTGGCCAGCGCCTTGGCCAAGATCGACGCCTATTCGAAACAGCGTCCGCTGTTAGCCAGCCCATCGACCGCGCATCTTTTCATCATTCAGCCATTTCTAGGTGGCATGAGTTTCGGCAACCTGTTTTCGACGCATCCGCCGACCGCAAAAAGAATCGAGCGCCTGACCGGAAGACCGGCGGAATTCTTCCAGCAGGTTCGCAGTTGACTGCTCATTGCTCGTCGCGACCTTGAGGAGGCTATGAACCGGAAAACGATCTACCTCATCCTGTGCGTTCTCGGCCTGGTCCTCCCCTATTGGCAGTTTGTTCTGTGGGTAATGGAACGGCTTGAATCTGCGTCTGTTCGCACAGCAATTGTTCGCCAATCGCATTGGCGGATTTTTCGGCATGGACGTTTTGGTGTCCGCAATCGCACTCCTCGTGTTTGCCCGTGCCGAAAGCGCTCATCTACGCGGACCTCTTCGCTGGGCGCCGCTTGTCGCCGTCCTCACAGTCGGAGTGTCTCTTGGCCTGCCGCTTCTGCTTTACCTGCGCGAGCGCAAGCCCGAAGCGAGCTAACAGAGAGATGACATAGGTAACTCCAGCCGAGCCACCGCACCATAGTAGAATCACCAAAATGGCTCCCGAAACTCTGGTGGCGACCGCCCGTCGCGCCGCGGAACTTGAGAACAGCCTGCGGCGCGTAATCCGCGGCAAAGATGACGTCCTCCGCCTCGCGCTCGTGTCTATCTTCGCCAAAGGTCACCTGCTGATCGAAGGCGTCCCTGGAGTCGGCAAAACCACGCTAGGCCAGGCGCTGGCCCGCGCCATCGATTGCACCTTTCAGCGCATTCAGTTCACCAGTGATATGTTGCCCTCCGACGTGCTCGGCATCTCGATTTATTCCGCCATCGAGCAGAAATTCGAATTCAAGCGCGGACCGGTTTTCGCCAACGTCCTCCTGGCCGACGAAATCAATCGCACCACGCCAAAAACCCAATCGGCCTTGCTCGAAGCCATGAACGAGGGCCAGGTCACCATCGACGCGCACTCACACCAGTTACCGCAGCCGTTCCTGGTTCTTGCCACGCAGAATCCCATCGAGCACCACGGCACGTATCCCCTACCCGAGTCGCAACTCGATCGTTTTCTGATGCGGGTTCGCATGGGATATCCCGAAGGCAGCGCTGAGCGCGAAATTTTGCGCGCCGAAGCCGGCGCCGCCCAACTCGAAAACCTGCGACCCGTGCTCAATGCCGCCGATGTAGTAGAAATCCAGCAAGCCGTGGCCCAGGTCCACGTGGACGAATCGCTGATCACGTACCTGCTGAACATCGTCGCCAGAACGCGTGAGTCCGAGTATCTCTCGCTGGGAGTATCTCCCCGAGGCTCGCAAATGCTCTACCGCGCCGCCCAGGCCATGGCCTTCCTCGAAGGCCGCGATTACTGCACGCCCGAAGATTTCAAGCCCCTGGTCGTCTCCGTCTTCGCCCACCGGGTAGTAGTAAGTTCGCTCTACACCTCCACCCTGAAAAAATCCGAGCAAGCCGAACAAGTCCTCCGCGAGATCGTAGAGAGCGTACCGGTACCGGTATAGGTTTTGCTTAGTGTGGGGACGGGCGACTCGCCCGTCCAGCCGAGCGCAGCTCGGCCCAAGCTCCGCGGCGCCCGCGTCCTACTCGCCCGAAGCCACCGGCGTACCAGGCTGCAAGCTCGAAAGCCGCGAAATCGTCGCCACCATCATTCCGGAGAGGAACTGCATGGTGGCGACATCGTTGTTGTCGAACGCATGGGGCGTCGACGACAGCACTTCAAAAACGCCCAGCGTCCGCCGGAAATGCCGGAGCGGGGCCACGAGAATCGAGCGCACGCCCATCCGCCGGCAAGTTGCCCAATCCACACGAGGGTTCGACTCGGCATCGTTACACAGCAAAACTTCACCCGTCCGTACGCATTCGGCCGAGAGGCCACTGTCGGTTTGCAGGCGCACTCCGACATCCGGAGCCGTCCGCCCCGTGCGCGCCCGGCAAACAATCTCATTGCCCCGTCGCAGCGCGATCGCCGCCCCCGTGGCGCCGGTTAACACCTGCGCTTTTTCCGCGATAATGCTGATCCCCGGCTCCAGGTTAATCTCTCCGGCATTTATCAGCGAATGCGGTGCGGAAACGGAACCGTGATGGCGAGGCCGCATGCGATGACGAGTGGCGAAAGTCGCCGCCGCCGGAAGCTCGAATACATGTTCGCTGATCGGGTGTCCGATCAAATGCTCATCCTGATTTTCAGCAGATTCCGCAACCTGCGGCACCGTGTAGAGAAGCGACCGCACGAGCCGGTCCAGTTCCGCATCCGCGATGAGATGCGTGGTCTGCTGCCCGCGCAGCGATCCGCCAAGCACACGCGAAAGGCTCAGCACCGCCCCACTGCCGCACGCCAGACACCGCGGCGTGTTGTTGTCACTGAGTAGTTCACACTGCACGCAAAATACAGCGGTCTGCAATGAAACGAAATTCACGTCGGTGGCCGTCAGCGAGCGCTGCATGTGGATGATTCTTTCCGGACGATGAGGAATGATGAGGGTAAACAGTTTGTATGCACAGGAGTAAGTGACCGCGCTGGTTCGGCCTGTGGATAACTCTTTTCGCCCCTTGGCCGTCCTCCCGACCAAATGAAAAGTTGTCATCCTGACCCTGAGCTTGCCGAAGGGGAAGGACCTGCTGTTTGCCCCCCGCAATCGCACACGTGGCTCGCTCCCCTTTTCAAACTAGCCACCGCACCCGCGCTGCAATCCCCCCCCCGACCATCACTCCGAGGCGCTCTATAATCCCACCCATGTCATTTCTTCGGTTCCTGATGCTGTTATCGCTAGTCGTCTGGCTGGGCGGACTGATTTTCTTCGCATTCGTACTCGCTCCCACGGTTTTTTCGCCCGGACTTCTCCCCACCCGCCACCTGGCCGGATCCATCGTCGGCCGCTCGCTCGACCTTCTGCACTACATCGCCATCGCTTCCGGAGTTGTTTTCCTGATCGCCTCCATGCTCTACAGCCGGATGGCCACGGGGAATGCGCGGCCGCTGGCGGCATGCCATCTTCTGATCGTCGTCATGCTGCTGCTGACAGTGATTTCCCAGTTCGCAATTTCTCCGAAGATGCACGCCCTTCGAGCCGAGGCTGGCGTGATCGACAACCTGCCTCTGGACAATCCCCAGCGCATGGAGTTCGACCGCCTGCATGGGTGGTCCGAAAAATTCGAGGAGGCCGTGCTTTTGCTGGGGTTAGCGGCGTTGTACACGACCGCGCAAGCGTTGCGGTGAGATGCCGGCGTTTCTCACTGAGAACTGACAACTGACGACTGAGAACCGCCCTTCGACTCAGGCTTCAGCGCCTCATCAAGATATGCCAGATATTCAGCGATCAGCTTATAGCTATCGTAGTAATCGTTCATCTTGATAGCCGCCAGCTTGTCGAACGGCGAATGGAGAACCGACCAGGTCGATGGTGTCACCGAGTGCAGGGTAATGCGACGGATATGGTAGTGAGCGAACGATTCGGAATCGGCGCTGGCACGGGCGCCGACGCTCTCTACGTTCATGACGGCCAGCGGCAAGTGGGCAGCCTTGGCAGTCGCGTTCAGCGCGTCGAGCAGCGACTTGTCGGCGTGCGATGCCCAGACCTTGGTCGGGCTTAGTCCCAGGCTGTCAAAATTGACCATGCCCTCGATGTGGTCGCGCTCTTCGCTGGTAAGGTGTTCCACGTAATACCGCGATCCGACCAGCCCCTCTTCCTCGCTGGAGAATCCAACGAAGATGAAGGTGTGATGACGAGGCTGCGCGCTCAGGCTGTTTAGCAGGGCCGGCAACAACACCGCTCCCGTCCAGTTGTCGACCACACCGTCGCCAAATCTCTCCACCTTATCGGTATGCGCGCCAACCACGATGACTTCCTGCGTCTCGCCCGGCAGGACGCAGATGACATTCGGCGGCAGCTTGCGGTCGAGCGCCTGTTCGGAGAGGTTAGCGTCGCTGCATCCCGACTCGGCAAACCACTTCCGTATGAGGGCTTCGCGTTCGCTGTTCCTGTCTGCAAAAGACTTTAGATGGCTCTCGACGGCTGCGCGCGTCTGCAAACGAAAGTGGACTTGCGCCGGACCTTGCGCAAGAGACCAGGAAGAAACAGCGACGCACGCAAGCAGTGCGGCTAGTTGGCATTGAAAACGGGCGCGGTCGCGGGCGGTTGTTCCATCGAACTGCATCCTGCCGAATGTAGCATGAGCGATCCCGCGATAACTTCGCGATGCACGGCGAGCCCAATGACGACAGAGGGGAACGGAGGGCCACGAAGAAAAAGCTGCCAGCTGCTGCCTTCGTGTACCTTCGTGCCCTTTGTGGTTGAAGCTTCTAAACAACGCGCGCGCGTATGCGTATCAAGCGCAATGATTTATTCTTTTGACTGCACTGATAGCTGACAGCTGAGAGCTTCCCCATGAAAACTGGCATCATCGGTCTGCCGCAAGTCGGCAAGACATCTCTATTTGGCATCCTGACCAAGGTCCATCTTTCCCAGCAGGCGTATTCGAACCCGCGCGAGGCGCACATCGGAGTTGCGAAAGTCCCTGACGAGCGCCTCGACAAACTGGCCGCGCTCTACCACCCGAAGAAGCTGACCCACGCCTCGGTCGAGTACGTCGACGTCGGCGCCGTCGGCCAGGACGCACTGAAAGAGACCGCCTACATCGGCCACCTCCGCCAGGTGGATGCGCTCATCCACGTTCTCCGCGCATTTGAAAGCGATGAGATTCCGCACGTCGGTCCCATCGATCCGCTGCGCGACATCAAGAATGTCGAGTTCGATCTCATGGTGAGCGATCTTGGCCAGATCGAAAAGCGGCTCGAGCGACTGGAAAAAGATTTAAAGAAGATGAAGACCCCGGAGCTGGAAAAAGAAAACGAGCTTCTCATCAGAGCCAAAGCCCAGATCGAAGCCGAAAAGCCGCTGCGCGAAATGGAGATGTCGCCCGAGGACAAGAAGCGCATAAGAGGCTTCATGTTTCTGAGTGAGAAGCCGATCCTCTACGTGCTCAATATCGGCGAGAGCACGCAGTTGGGCAAAGACCTGGAAGCGGCGGTAGCAAAATATAATTTGACCGAAGTAGCCGCCCGTCCGAATGCCGGAGCCAGCGCCATCTGCGGCAAAGTAGAATCCGAACTGGCGGAAATGACCGACGAAGACGCGGCAGAATTTCTAGGCAGCTACGGACTGACCGAAAGCGGCCTCTCTAGGCTGATCCGCAAGAGCTATCACCTGCTAGGGCTCATTTCGTTTTTCACCGCCGGAGAAGATGAATGCCGCGCCTGGACAATCCCGGCAAATACGCGGGCCCAGAACGGCGCCGGAGCGATTCACTCCGATCTGGAAAAACACTTCATCCGCGCCGAAACGATTCGCTGGGATCAGATACTGGAAGCGGGATCGGAAGCCAATGCCCGCGCAAAAGGCACGCTGCGACTCGAAGGCAAGGATTACATTGTGCAGGACGGGGACGTAATGCACATCCGGCATAGCGGATAGAGATAGCCCCTGCTACCGCATAAGAGTAGAAAAGCCGAAACGGATTTTCTCGGCGCTCTCTGCGTCTCGGCGGTAGATGAACCTTTAGTGAAACAGCCGATCCAGCAAAAACATACAAGCCGCGCCGACAAAGACTAGCAACGCCATCTTCACGCCCGGCTCTTTGTTAACTTCCGGAATCAAATCCGAAGCCGCCACGTAGATCGTAACGCCTGCGGCCAACGGTAGGCCAAAGCTTACCTCGTAGCGGAATACGGCCATCGTCATCACTCCCGCTACCGTTGCCACGCCGAGAGCCACCGACGCTCCCCACGCAAATGCGCGGCTGCGTCCGCTGGCGAGCATCACCGACGAAATGGTGAACCCTTCTGGAATCTTATGGAGGAAAATCGCCATGAAAATAATCCAGCCCAATTTCGGTGAAACCAGAAACCCCGAAGCAATCGCGATCCCGTCGAAAAAAGTATGAATCAGCAACCCGATCAGAACCGAATATCCCTTGTGTGAATGCACAAACTGCTCGGCGTGTGTTTCTTCACCAAAATGAAAATGCGGAGTAACCGTGTGCTCGAAGAAATGGACGAGCAGATATCCGCCAAGGATGAGAAACCCGGCATACGGCCCGCGCAGCTGAATGCTCTCCGGCACCATTTCGACCAGCGCCGTAGCCAGCATGAACCCCGCGCCGAGCGCAACAAAATAGCGGAGGTACGACCGATCCCAATGCTTCTGAACAATGATGGCGCCGCCGAACACGTTAGCGCCCGCCGCCGTCAGCCCCAGCAGCAAACTTGTCAGTATGGGGGACATAAGGGGGAAAGAATATCAGGTTGCGGAAGCGCCGCAACTGTCCCGTAGAGACGCGGCTAGCCGCGTCTCCTCTCGCCGGTGGAAGACGGGGCAAGCCCCGTCTCTACAGAAAGGGGCTGTTTGCCGCGAGTCAGGGAGGCGCGCCAGCTATAATCCGCACTAACTGAGAACTGAGATCTGACAGCTGCCCCATGCGCTTCGAACTCTTCGTCGCAACCCGCTACCTCCGCGCCAAACGCCGCCAGGCATTCATCGGCGTCATCACGGGCATCTCTGTCCTGGGAGTAGCCGCGGGAGTGGCTTCCCTGATCGTCGCGCTGGCCGTCAATAACGGCTTTCGCCAGGACCTGCAGGCGCGACTACTGGGATCGACCGCGGACATCAGCCTGCTGCGAGCGGAGAGCGACGGCATACGCGATTGGCGTCCGCTGCTTGAGAAGTTGTCGAGACAACCCCATGTGGTGGCGGCCGCTCCGGCGATTTACGAGCAGGTTCTGATTTCGCGCGGGCCGCGAGCAGGCGGGGCGGTGCTGAAGGGAATGCTGCCGCAGTATGAGCGGAAGGTCAGCGATTTGCTGAACTCGGTCACGATAGGTTCGGCGTCAGCGCTGGAGGAATCCTCTGCCGCAAAGCCAGATGCTAGTGCGGGGACGGGTGTGGGGGCAAATGTGGGGACGGGCGACTCGCCCGTCCAAGCCGAGCCGAAGACCCGGCCCAACCCTCCCACGGCAGAATCGCCCGACGATCTAGCCGGCGTGCAGCAGCGCGTGGCGGCGATGCCCCCGATCATTCTCGGCACCGACATGGCCAACGAACTCGGAGCGACGGTAGGATCGGTGGTGCTGGTCACTTCTCCTCAGGGCGAGCTGACTCCGTTTGGCATGGTGCCGAAATATATTCGCTTCAGGGTCGCGGGAATCTTCAACTCCGGTTTTTTCGACTACGATTCTTCCTGGGCGTTTATCCGCCTCTCCGACGCGCAGCAGCTCTTTGGATTGGGCGACGTGATCTCGGTCATCCAATTCAAGATCGACGATATCTATCAGGCCGGTGACGTGGCGCGCGCACTCGAACAGGCTGCCGATCTTTCCTCGGGAAGCCACGGCTTCATGACCAACAACTGGATGGAACAGAACAAGCCTCTGTTTCGCGCTTTGCGCTTGGAGCGCGTGGTGACCTTCATCACCATCGGGCTGATCGTCTTCGTCGCCGCGCTGAACATTCTGATCTCCCTGATCATGATGGTGATGGAGAAAACAAAAGATATTGCCGTGCTCATGTCTCTGGGGACGAAGAAGGCGCAAATCCGCCGCGTCTTTATCGCCCAGGGCGTGCTGATTGGCGTGATCGGGACGGCGATCGGGCTGGTGCTCGGCTACGCCATCTCGTGGGCCGGCGGACACTACCACTTCATTTCGCTTTCACCCGAGGTCTATTCCATTGACTACGTGCCGTTCGCGCCGCGCCTGATGGATGGCTTCATCGTGGCGCTCGTCTCAATCGGGATTTCTTTTGTGGCGACGATTTATCCCTCCTGGTCGGCGGCGCGAATTTTGCCCGCTGAAGCCTTGCGATACGAATAAAGCTTCTAGCGTGGGACGAATAAAGCTTCAAGTGTGGGGACGGGCGACTCGCCCGTCCTATCCGGAACGAAGCCCCGTACCAGCAATCTCACCATTCTGTGACCACCGTCACATTGCAAATATGTTCCCGAGGTATACAGTTTTTCGCATAGCTTGCTCCCGAGAATGGAATCGCGGGAACCCGCTTATCGCTCCTCATGTTTTAATGGATCAGGTCCATTGGATCAGGTCTAAATGATCGGGGTTCGTCTTCTCAGGTTGCAGCCGAAGACGGGTCTTGGTACTTAGGAGGGCGAGTTTGCATCAAATACCTCAAGGTCCTCTGCTGAGGGTCGAAGGGTTAAGTAAGAGGTTTCGCTCAGGCGGAGCCGAACTCGTGCTCTTTGAGAATCTGTCTTTCCAGGTCAATAAAGGGACGATGCTGGCCATCGTAGGGCAATCGGGTGCCGGAAAGAGCACCTTGTTGCACATCATGGCGGCTCTTGATCGTCCCTCTGCGGGTGCCGTATACTGCGCGAATTCCCAAGTGAGTGGGCTTTCCGAGGACGCCGCCGCCGAATTTCGTAACCGCGAGATCGGCTACGTCTGGCAGTTCCACTACCTGCTCCCCGAATTCACCGCTTTGGAAAATGTTGCGATGCCCCTGTTGACGCGTGGGCAAGCGCTATCTACAGCTGAACACGAAGCTTCCCGCTGGTTGCGCGAGGTAGGGCTGGAAGAGCGCGGCCATCACCGCTCGGGCGAGCTTTCCGGAGGCGAGCAGCAACGGCTGGCCTTGGCGCGAGCGCTTATCACCCAGCCGCAAGTGCTGCTGGCTGATGAGCCTACCGGCGATCTCGACGGGCGCACCGGGGACCTGGTTTTTGAACTGGTAGCAAGATTGCACAGGGAGCACGGGTTGACCTCCCTCATCGCTACCCACAACCTGGCATTTGCACGACGGTGCCATCGCGTTTTACGGCTGTTTCAAGGCAAAATGGAAGAGGTGGAGCCCGCGTCCCTTCCGGCGTGAGGAAAGACAGACTGGGCTGGTACGTTGTTACTAAAAGGCCGTTACTAGAAGGCGGGTATCATCAGAATATTAGTCGATATAACCGCATATTTATTAAAGTGGTAGGGTAGTGGGTTCGGCGGAGCGCGGGGCGTTCCGCAGGAACTCGGGGGGAATCAGTATGTTCGAACGGTACACGGAGAAAGCCAGGCGCGTTATCTTTTTTGCGCGGTACGAGGCCAGCCAGTTCGGCTCTCCTTATATAGAGACCGAACACCTGCTGCTCGGACTCTTGCGCGAAGACAAGGCCCTGACCAACCGTTTCCTGCGATCTCATGCATCGGTGGAGTCGATCCGTAAACAGATCGAAGGCCACACGACGATCCGCGAAAAAGTTTCCACTTCGGTCGATCTTCCCTTGAGCAATGAATGCAAGCGCGTGCTGGCGTATGCAGCCGAAGAGGCGGAACGGCTTTCGCATAAACATATTGGAACCGAGCACCTGCTGCTCGGATTGTTGCGCGAAGAAAAGTGTTTTGCCGCTGAAATTTTGCACGAACGGGGATTGCGGCTTTCGACCATCCGCGAAGACCTGGCGCGCACCAGCCAGGAAAAAGCGGCGCCGCAACGCGGACAACGCGAGTCTTCTCTATTGAGCGAGTTTTCCCGCGACCTCACCCAGTCCGCCATGGATAACCAGCTCGATCCGCTGGTCGGCCGCGACGGCGAAGTGGAACGCGTAGTACAGATTCTGTGCCGCCGCACGAAGAATAATCCCGTGCTTATCGGCGAGCCCGGCGTCGGCAAAACTGCCATCGTAGAAGGCTTGGCGCAGCGCATCGCGGACGGCGAAGTCCCTTCATTCCTCGCTGACAAACGCATTCTAGCGCTCGATCTTTCTCTGATCGTGGCCGGCACCAAATATCGCGGACAGTTTGAAGAGCGCCTCAAGACCATCATGAAAGAGCTGATGGAGTCGCAGAATTCCATCATCTTCATCGACGAGCTCCACACCCTCGTCGGCGCCGGCTCGGCCGAAGGCTCGCTCGACGCCGCCAACATCCTGAAGCCAGCCCTGTCGCGCGGCGAAATTCAGTGCATCGGCGCAACCACGCCCGCGGAATACCGCAAGTCGATCGAGAAAGACCGTTCACTCGAACGCCGTTTCCAGGCGGTCAAAGTTCCGCCACCGAACGAAGTCGACGCCGTCAAAATTCTCTTCGGCATAAAAGAACGCTACGAAAAATTCCACGCCGTCACCTACACCGACGACGCCATCAATTTTTCGGTGTCGCATTCGAATCGCTATATTCCCGACCGTTTTCTGCCGGACAAGGCCATCGACCTGATCGACGAAGCGGGCGCGCGCGTGAAACTGCGCCAGACCACGCTGCCCGAAGAGTTGACCGAAGTCCAGAAACGGATCAAGTTCATCGTCCACAGAATGGAGAACGCCATCGCGAACCACGAGTTCGAGAAGGCGCGCTTCTACTCGGATGAAGAACGCAAGGAGCGCGAGAACCTGCGCGCCCTTCGCGAAAAATACCACCTCGATGAATCCTCCACCGGCGT
>Ga0182018_10000583_pt1 | contig 46435 bp, 35 predicted proteins | sample 812P2MmetaG_FD_120490 | JGI IMG/M metagenome (GOLD analysis project Ga0182018, IMG submission 120490) | Permafrost microbial communities from Stordalen Mire, Sweden - 812P2M metaG | ecosystem: Environmental > Terrestrial > Soil > Wetlands > Permafrost | place: Sweden: Stordalen | collected... | reverse complement strand
TTCGACACCGCCCTTGCGAGCGGCTCCGCATGACTCGGGGCCGATGTGGGTCGCTACTTCACATTCGTATGACTTTTTCATTCACTACACCTCACCGGTTTTAACCGGCGCACAGGAGCAACAACATGGCACTAGCCCAGCGTGAAAATAGGGTCGCCGTGTCCGCGACCAAGCTTTTGCTCACGTCGATGATTTCTGTGATTCTTTGCGTCGGCTCAGCGGTCTGCGCAGAGGCACAAGATGCTCAGCCGAACAACGCCAACGAATCCTGGACGGCGACCGCGCAAACTTCGGTAGACAACACCAATCCGTCGCGGACGACGGAGAGCCACGCCAAGTCCGGCAACCGGAGTGTGGATAAACAGAGGGTGGAGGTGCTTGGGCCTGATGGCGAGTATCAGCCCTATTCCGATACTGAGAAGGAAACCATCCACGTAAATGCTACGACAACTCGAACAGTGGTGCGCACCTACAGGTGGGATGGGAATGGTCAAAGGATTCTGGTCGAGCTAACAGAAGAAGAAGAAGCGCGAAGCTCAGCAAGCGGCGATACTCAAGTGGTACGCACGACTTCGAATTCTGATGGGAACGGAAATCTTCAGGTTGTGCAACGTGCGGTCGCGGATACGAGAAAGACAGGCCCGGAGGCGCAGGAGACAAAAACCATGGTTTACCTTGCGGACGGCAACGGCGGCTTTGCTCCGTCCCTGCAGACGCAGGAGTTGCAAAAGCGCAGCGCTGACCACAGCGTCGAGGTGAAGAAGACAACGCTGGTGCCGGATGGCAACGGCAACTGGGCAGTGGGCGAAGTAAAAGAAAACACAATCAAGGAAGACGGCAAGAATCGAACCAGCGAAGAACGTGTTTCGCGCCCTGATTTAGATGGCAGACTTTCAGAAGTTTCACGCACCGTTGGCAAGGAGACAGAAACCGCCGCCGGAGAAAAAAGCAATACCGTCGAGACATACTCTACGGATGTCCCTGGCGTAGCTGGCGATGGCAGCCTGAGTCTGAAGCAGCGTGTCACGACCGTCCAGAAAAAGGATTCAGCCAGTAAGACCGAACAGCAGATCGAGCAGCCCAATCCGGGTAATCCGAGCGACGGTCTGCGGGTAAGCGCAAGAACAAAATATACTGTGCGCTACGCTGCCTCCGGCACCCAGCAGACAAAAACCACTCAAACGCGCGACGCCAACGGCGCTTTCAATGTGGTCGCCGTCCAGACGGAGAAATCAGACCAGGCTCCTGCCGGGCAGGTACAGAGAGCACCCTCAGATAAACCCCGATAGCGATAAGTTCGACGCTGACTGCTCCCTCCTGGTGGAAAAGCCGAAATGACCCTTGATCTTGGCTCGCTCCACGGCAGCTTTGTGAGCCTTCTTGACGCTGCCAACCGGCTTCTGAAGATCGTGCGGCGACGGAAATAGGAACGGAGATTCCTTCTCTTCGAGTGCTTTGGCTCGTGCCTTCAACAGAAACGCAACGTCGTCCGTCATCGGTATTGTCCGGCGCGCGGCCTTTGTCTTCCCGAAAGGGTTGAAAATCGATTTCTGCTTAAAATCAATGTTCTCAACCCGGATGCGAAAGACCTCTTCCGGTCGCATGCCGGTGTCGAGCATGACACTTGCGACGTCGCGGAGCGGCTGGCTCGTTTCAGACAAGTAGGCGGCCTGCTCTTCGAAAGAGATAACTCGCATTGAGTCGAGTGGTTCTGGAAACATCGCGACGCCCACTACCGGGTTCTTGACCGAATAGCCGCTACGATCCGCCTGGTGGAAGAGTAGTTTAAGAATGCTCAGAAGCCTCCTCTTGACAACGAGAATGACTTGAGTCAGATTCGCACTCGCTAAGGGGACTGCAACAGGTCCTTGGCCCCTCCTTGGCGTTCCAGCAAGTCATTTTGTGAACTCAGAGATGGAGCGATGCCAACAAGAGATCGCGCGATTCGATTTCTTCTCATCATCGATGCCACCGGTCCACATCTGCGCTTGCGCTCCTGTAGCCGAAGAAGCTCGAGTTCATCAAGGCAGGAAATCTAGTACCGCCGCACGAGACTAGAGGCCCGCGCCTGAGAAGACGTCGGTAGCAAATCAACTCTCGGCAATATTGCCGCAACTCAAAGAACCCGGTGTCTCCCTATTTTGTGGAAATTCCCGACACCCTAAAGTCCGTTTCATTCATCCAAAAGAACATCAAGAGATTTCAGGAAACGAGTGGATGACGATACGCCCAGTTTTTATATGACGCCGCATCTTACGTTCAAACTATTCGCGAGCGACATCTCATTCGGGAAGAAAATTTAATACCGGTGCCATACGCTCGTAACGACAAGAGACTATACTTTCACCGACGACCCGCGAAGGCTAAAATTTTAGGAGGACTTATGGCAACGTCAAAAGTAGCAATCGCACCCATGAGGGCGGCGCAGATTCCCAAACCCGGAGCCGATTTCCAGATCGTCGACTGCGAGATTCCTCAGCCCGGTCCAGCACAGGTGCGCATCAAGGTGCAGGCCTGTGGTGTCTGCCACAGTGACATGTTCACCAAAGAAGGTGCATGGCCGGGTATCGAATATCCTCGCGTGCCGGGACACGAAGTCGCCGGCATTATCGATGCAGTGGGCGCTGGCGTCAGCGAGTGGAAACAAGGACAGCGCGCGGGCGTTGGCTGGCACGGCGGCCACGACGGCACGTGCCTCTCTTGCCGCCGCGGAGATTTTCGCAATTGCAAGAACCTGAAAATAGCGGGCATCAGTTATGACGGCGGATACCAGCAATATATGTTGGCTCCCGTGGAAGCGCTGACGGCGATACCGGAAGGTCTAAGTGACGTCGAAGCAGGACCACTGCTGTGCGCCGGAATCACGACCTATAACGCGCTGCGGCACAGCCGCGCGGTGCCCGGCGACCTTGTTGCGGTGCTGGGCGTCGGCGGCCTGGGTCACCTGGGAATTCAATTCGCGAGCAAGTTCGGTTATAGGGTCGCGGCTATCGGGCACGGAGAGGAAAGCGCGGCCCTCGCGAAGAAACTTGGAGCGAACGTGTATATCGACAATAAAACGACGAATGCGGCAGAAGCGTTGCAAAAATTGGGCGGTGCGCAGGTCATCCTGGCGACAGCGCCAAGCTCGAAATCGATGTCCGAGGTGATTGACGGTCTAGGACCTAACGGCGAGCTCATGGTAGTCGGCGCGTCAACGGATCCCATTGAGGTCACACCGGTACAGCTGATCACCGGAAGCCGAACGATTCAAGGCTGGGCCTCGGGAACACCAGCGGATGCCGAGGACACCCTGAACTTCGCGGAACTAACCGGCGTACGCCCGATGATTGAAACCTATCCGCTCGAAAAAGCGGCCGAAGCTTATGATCGAATGATGAGCGGCCACGCGCAGTTCCGCGTCGTTCTCACGATGTGAAGTGGACCTGCCCGCGCAACGGCGGTCATTTGGGTCTGCGATCAGCTGCACGTTCTCACGCCATCACGAGCGAGATGCAAAGCGTTGGCTGGTCCAAGAAGTGAAGGCGCGCTCACGGACGGTAACCGGGCGTCAGTCGCTCCGGAGGCGAAATGGAGACATTCGTTGTGCGTTCCTCATGCTGTCTCGCGGCAAACGACGGCCGGACAGGTTAGATGATGTGCCAGTTCAGCTCGCCCAGTTGGACTCGATGTTTGCAGATCTCCCGCATGGCGTTGGCAGTCCTTCTGATGCTTGCATCATTTCAAACGCCGGCCCAAGCCCAAGGGAAGGAACGCCTCGTGGAATACCCGACTTCTTATCGCACGATACAGATCGATGGGCTCTCCATCTTTTACAGAGAGGCCGGCCCGAAAGACGCGCCGACGCTTCTCCTGTTGCACGGACTTCCCTCTTCATCGCGGATGTTCGAACCTCTCTTCGCCCGGCTTTCCGATCGCTATCACCTAGTCGCGCCCGATTATCCGGGATTCGGACACAGCGACTGGCCTGACCCGAAAGAATTCGCGTATACGTTCGATCACATCGCCGAGGTCATGAATCACTTCACCGAAGCCCTTGGACTTTCGCGCTACACGCTTTACATGCAGGATTATGGCGGCCCCGTCGGTTTTCGCATGGTCTTGGCCCATCCGGACCGTGCCGGGGCGCTCATCGCCCAGGACGCTGTGGCACACAACGAAGGCTTGGGGGCAAATTGGAAGACGCGGCGGGCCTTTTGGGCCGATCGCGCGGCCAACGAAAGCGCGTTGCGCACAAACCTCTTGTCGCTAGCGGCTGCCCGCACGCGCCATGTGGGGGACGATCCAAACATCGAACGCCATGATCCGGATCTATGGACCGATGAATATTATTTTCTCAACCAGCCGGGCCAGGCCGAAATTCAGAGCGACCTCTTCTTCGACTACCGCACGAACGTCGAGAACTACCCCAAGTGGCAGGCTTGGATGCGCGAGAAGCAGCCTCGCCTTTTGGTGATCTGGGGTAGGTATGAATCCTCGTTTGACCCTTCGGAGCCGGAATCGTATCGTCGCGACGTGCCGAAAGCCGAAATACACATCGTCGATGGCGGGCATTTCGCGCTCGATACCGCAGCGGATCTGATTGCGCAGATCGTCCGGGGCTTTGTTAGTTCCTCGCGTTGAGGTTCCCAGCGCCGGCAGGTGGCTGAGGCCACTATGAGAACGATATAGGGTAAACTGCCGGCGCGCATCCAACTGTTGAGGAGTCCTCATGCGATCTGACGTCGTTCCAGGGGCTATCTTTCCCGACTACGAGCTTTCCGACCACATCGCAAAACGCCGGAAGCTCTCCGAGCTACAGGGACCGCACCCCATGGTTCTCGTCCTCAGCCGCGGAGGTTTCTGCCCCAAGGACCGCCGGCAGGCGGAACTGCTTGTTCAACTCCATCGTGAGCTCGAGGTTGCCTATTGCCGGCTCGTCACCATTAGCACCGACAATATTACCGAGACGAATGAATATCGCTCCGGTGTCGGCGCCCACTGGCCTTTCCTCTCCGATCCGCGCCGCATAGTCCAAAAGGATCTCGACATCGCCGAATACACCGACCCCGTCCACAATCCGATGATCCCCCACGTGATCGTCCTCGAGCCCGCCCTCGTCATTTATAAGGTCTACAACGGCTACTGGTTCTTCGGCCGGCCCACCCTGGAAGATCTCCGCCAGGACCTGCGTGCCGTCACCAAGAAATGCCGGCCGGACTGGGACATCACGACGCCCGAACTCAAAGCGGCGTGGCAACAAGGCCGCAAGGAACTCTTCTATCCGTACGGCAAAACATACGTCCAAACTCTCGGTGAACAGGATTAGGGGTGGTATTGCCATGATCGTGGGGCGTCGCAACGACCCGGGGTCTCGCAAAACTCGCTCGCTTCCTGCTCGAGCTTGTCGCGGATCATGACGAAGGAAACCGCGAGATCAAGCTCACACTGACCTTCACGCACGAGGAAATCGCCAAGATAATCGGGGCTTCGCGAGAAACCGTGACGCGGTTGTTTGCCAAATTCAAGAGAAGGCAGTTCTGGCAGGAGGCAAGGGGGTTCACGCTTGTAATAACCAACAAAGCTGGACTCGAAAGCATTGTGAAATCCTGGCGCCCTCCGCAATTTATTTCTGCGAGTGGGGCTACGGTCTCGGCATGATCGTGCGCGACCAGAGTGGTCATACAGAAATTGCCTCAAGTGGTCATTCTCCTCTGCGGACTCTTGCGCGAAAATAACAAATGCTCGGAATGCAGAGGCGAAGAAACTGTTTACCACAATTGCCAGCGAAGGGGTCCGTCTTGAAGACCAAGCGCTACATTTCGCCGCCTCTCGTCGACCAGCGTTTCCTTCGTGCCGATTTCGCGGCAGACATTGCGCTCTCCCAGCTTCGAAGACACTTACTAACTTTCTGCTTGACCGGCGCGATTATCCTCGGATCCGGCGCGCCTTTGGCAGCTGAGCGGTTCGGCACCGCCGACGGCACACCGACTTCCCCTGTATTAGTCGAGCTATTCACCTCGGAGGGCTGTTCGAGTTGCCCTCCCGCGGACGCGCTGGTGGAACGAATGGACTCTCTGCAGCCCGTACCCGGTGTGCAACTCATCGTCCTCAGCGAGCACGTGGACTATTGGAACCATGACGGCTGGAAAGACCCCTACTCCTCATCCTCGCTGACTGACCGCCAAAGTTCCTACGTCCACGCTCTTGGCCTGAAGACAGCGTATACTCCCCAAATTCTCGTCGACGGAGACATGGAACTGCGCGCCAACGACGCGCAACAAATCTCCGAAGCGCTTCAGAAAGCGGGGACCAACCCGAAAGTTCCGATACGCATTACTTCGGCTACCGTCGACGCCAACCCTACGGCGGTTCGGGGACATGTCGAAGCCGATGGCAGCTCCATGAAACACAACGCCGATATTTACGCCGTGATTGCTCTCGACCATGCTGAGTCTCAAGTCTCAAGCGGAGAAAATCGCGGCCGCCACCTAACTCATGTTGCCGTCGTTTTGGAAATCGCAAAAGTCGGCAAGCTGGAGAAGGGCAAACCTTTTAGCCGTGATTTTCAAGTGAAATACAAACTCCCGCAAACGAATTCGACGCCGATTCGAGTCGTAGCCGTCATTCAAGAGCCAGGCTCCGGCAAAGTCCTCGGAGCCGCCCTGCAAAAGCTCACAAACTGAACGTTGACCGAGCATCGAATCCGATCACCGCAGTCGCACACGCGAACGCTCCAAGCCGTTGTAGCGGCGGCCGACCGTTTGCCCTGAGACGCGAAGGGTGGCGAGCGCGTTCTGCTCCCCACCAATCCACCGGAAGCGCGACACACCAGCCAGCCACCTCGTATTCGCAGAACAATCCCAGCCCGCTGATCCAATTCTCAAACCAGACCGCGTTTCCAACAGCTCTCGAACACGCACACTTTTCCATTCTTCAGCGGCTGACGATCGATCGTTCCCCCGCGGATCGGGATCCGTACGGCTCAGTCACCTGGACAAACCCTCTCCTCCTGCAACTACAAACAAAAACTCCGCTCGCGCTGTACGCAGGCGCGAGCGGAGCCGTTTGCCTACTCTAGGGTGTAGGAGGTCTAGAAGTAGATCTTTCCCCCGAGCTGAAACACTCTCGGGTCGAAGGCGGAAGTAACCTGCCCGAAATTGCTCGAGCCGAGACCGTTGCTGACTTGGTCGAACTCCGTGTGATTCCACGTGTTGAAGCTTTCCACGCGGAGTTCCAGCCGGCTGCCTCGCGCTTCGCTGAGCACGAAGCTCTTGAACAGCGAGAGGTTCCAGTTGTCGCGACCCGGTCCACGCAGCGAGTTGTGTCCCGCATCGCCCCATGCGCCCACGGCTGGTGCCACGAATGCGGATGTGCTGAACCATTCGTTTACCGTGTGCGGATAGGAGACCGGGCCGACCTGATCCGGCCGGTTGGTGGCATTCACTAGGCCATTGCTACTCTGTCCGCCGGTGAGTTGCGGGTTAATCGGGAGCCCTGATGTCAGTGTAACGATTCCTGACACCTCCCAGCCGCCTACCGTCGATTTCAACAAATGGTTCTGACTGTGTCGGAAGATCGGCAGATCGTAGATGAAATTGACCGCCGCGTTGTGGGTGCGATCGTATCCACCCGGTCCGTTGTCGTACTGCCAACCCGCGTAGGGATTCGATACGTTTTGCAAGTCCTGGCCACCGTTGCCGGTAACGGGATCGATCGTGCGTGACAGTGTGTAGTAGGCACGAAGGGTCAGGTCGTGGCCCACTTGCGAGGTCAAATCAACCTGCAGCGCGTTGTAGTGCGAGTTCGCTTCGTTGTCGCTCAGGTCGATCGAGTGAAAGCCCGGATAGGGCAGCCCTGGTGCCAAGGTATAGATGCCGCCGGCGACCAGCGAAGGAAGCGCGCTCTCGTCGGGCAGGTTAATTTCCCGGTAGTCATTCTGATGCCGATTCTGGTTCCCGACATAGGAAATGCCCAGTACCGACCGGGCGCCCAACTGACGCTGCACGCCGATACTCCATTGGTAGCTGACCGGGAGATCATAGTTGTTGACGCCCAGACCGACGATGCTGGCAGCGTTAATCGGCAGCGCCGAGGCCGTGCCCGTCGCCAGGGAAAGCGACGGATTGGTAAACTCCACTGGCCCTGGCGTGTTGACCTGCAAACTGAATGGGATGTTGGGTCCGGCGTTGTACATGTCGTTGCCCTGAATGCGCTCGTACATGATGCCAAAGCCGCCGCGGATGACCGTCTTGCCGGCGCCCGTGAGGTCATAGGCAAAACCCAATCGAGGACCGAATGCCGCCCAGTGATTGTTTACCAAGCCCTTGGGAACTCCGTCTTGGCCAGGGGTGCCGATGCCGTTCAGATACAGCGGAATGCCGGCTAGAATCGGATTCGGACTCGTGCCGAGGCCCGCGCTGGTTGGACTGATACTGCCATCCGGCAGCAAGGTCGCGGCGTTGGCTGGATTATAGAGAGAAGGGTAGAAATTCCCCATACGGTCGTTCGCTTCATACGTGTGCGGTACGCCATCCCACCGCAAGCCGAGGTTGAGCGTCAGCTTGCGATTCACACGCCAGTTGTCCTGAACGTAGGCGGCCCACGAAATGTTATTCCATTGACCGGCGTCCTGAACGGCGAGCTCCTGGTAGCCCTTGGCATCGCCGAGCAAGAAGTCGGCGAAGTCGTTTCCAGTGAAGGTGCCGTCGAAGGTGAACCCGCCCTGCGTCTCGCCGAAAAGGTCCTGCGTTTTCTTGTACAGAGCCCAACTCCCGCCGAACTTGATCTGGTGCGCACCCTTGGTCAGCGAGATGTCATCGCGGATCTGGTAATCGTCTGCCTTGTTGTGCCACGGCCAGCTGGAGATTTCGACTTTTGTCCCGGTCGAGCCTGTCAAATCGATGTTCGGGAAGCGGTCATCGTTGTTCGGGCCTGTGAACAGTCGGTTGCTTTCGTAGCCTGCCGGTATATCCAGGCCGCTCAAGCCCGGACCGGCGAACGGCACGATGTTGATGCGGTTACCGTTGTAATTGAACGCGGTTTCGTTCAGCAAAGTTGTGCTGATCGCGTAGGTTGCGTGGACTACCGCGCTGTACGAGGGATTGCCGAATGTATCGCCAACGGTGGGAACGTTGGCACCGCTCCACTGGCTGGTAGAGTAGCCCTGCGACACCTGTTCGGCGATAAAGTGTCCAAACACCGAGAATTTGCTGCTGAAGTTGTGATCGATGCGCACGATCTCTTCCTTCACGTTGGTTGGTGAGGTGGCGGCACCGGTGAACTGGTCGCCTGACGTGGGCGCCGGGAAAATCCCAGCACCCAGCAAAGCCGTTGCGTTCGGGCTGATCATGCAAGTCGGGATTGTGTTGTTCGGAAAGGGCGATCCCTGCACGATGCCAGCGGGCAGAACATCACCCGGACAATTCTTTGCCAGAACCGAAGGCGCAACCTGCGCCGCCGCCGGAACGTTGATGACGGTGCTGCCAAAGTCGCCACCGTAGGTGGAGGGGAGAGGTACCGGCTGTCCGTTGTTAACGATACCCTGAATCAGCCTGCGCCATTCCATGTTGTAGAAGAAAAAGGTCTTCTTGCGCTCCCGGTTATACAGCCTACCGAGAGTCACCGGGCCGCCGACGTTGAAGCCAAACGTGTTCAGGCGCAACTCCGCGACGGGTTGTGGAGCCGGGTTGAAGAAGTTGCGAGCGTCCAAAGCATCGTTGCGGTTGAATTCCCAAGCGGACGCATGCAGCGTGTTCGATCCCGACTTCAGAACCATCGCCATGGTTCCCGCCGAGGAAAGGCCATAGTCGGCGCTGTAGTTCGAGGTAAGCGCACGGAACTCTGCGATCGCGTCCGAGGAGGGCGCGATGCTCATGCCGCCCGCGCCACCGCGGTCGTCATCTTCGCCACCGTCGAGCAAATAGATGTTGTGGTTTTGCCGCATGCCGTTGAATTCCACGTTGGAGTCTCCACCGGCAGAAGTGTTGACCACACCTGCACTCATACCACCGGCCCCGATCTGGCTCGAAGCTCCCGGGGTCAAGGCCGCCAGCTGGTAAATGCTGCGGCCACTTACGGCGATCTGCGAAATCTGCTGGCCGGTGATGACGTTGCTTTGTTCACCAGAATCGGTCTGCACGCGCACCGGGTCGGCTTCTACGGTGATCGTTTCCTGAGCGCCGCCGAGTTGCAGTTGAAAGTCCAGGCGTGTACGGTCTCCGACGTTCAGGATCACATTTTTTTGCTCCGCGGCCTTGAATCCGGAACCCTCGGCTTTAATCGTGTAGTGCCCGATGGGAAGATCCGGGGCCACGTATTGGCCGGTTTCGTTGGTCTTGATCGTGCGCGTCAAACCGGTTTCGATATTGGTAATGGTGATTTGCACGTTGGGAACCACCGATCCTGTTGGATCAGTGACCGTGCCGACGATGCTGGCGTCCTGGGCCAGCGCAAGAAAAGGCAAACACCAGAGCAAAGCGCCAAGAACTAGAACATGCCGCAATCCGAGCCTCGTGGATTGACGTGCAGCGCTTCGAACAAGGAAACGCAAAGATGAAATCATGAAATTGCCTCCACACCCCGACCACATTCGTGTCACCGTGGTTCGTTAACGTACACGCTGAGGCCAGGCGTGGTCGGTGGCAATATCCACTTGAGCCAGCTTTGATATGACCACTATGATGGGTGCATGAAAAAAGTCTCCAGTGGCATCACGCCGGTGATCGCTGTCGATCGCAAGGCCGCGAAGCCGTTGCACAAGCAAATCTACGACGCCTATCGTGGCATGATCGTGGGAGGCAACCTGCGCGCTGGACAACAAATTCCCTCAACGCGCGCTCTCGCTTCCGAGTTAGGAATCTCCCGCATCCCTGTTCTGAGCGCCTACGCGCAGCTTCTGGCCGAAGGCTATTTCGAGTCGCGAACCGGCGCAGGAACTTTTGTATGTGCCTCCCTACCCGACCAGCAGGCTCCCAGCGAACGTCGCGCTACGCGATCCGTTGCGGTTCGTTCCGTCTCGCGACCCGTCGCCAAGCGCGTTTCGCTTCTCCCTAAATACGAGAGCCTTCCCTGGTTGCGCGGATTGGGTGCGTTCAGCGTGAGTCAGCCGGCGTACGACCAATTTCCCTTTCAGATCTGGTCGAGCCTGGTCATGCGCCATGTCCGAAACCCGCACGCCAGCGCGCTGCGCTACGGCGCCGTTCTCGGCCTTGAGTCGTTGCGTGAAGCCATTTGCAGCTATCTCCGAACCGCCCGCGCGGTCCGCTGCGAACCGCAGCAGATCATGATCGTGTCTGGTTCTCAGCAAGCGTTGGAAATTTCCGCACGCGTCTTACTCGATCCGCAGAGTCCAGTGTGGATCGAGGAGCCTGGGTACTGGTTGACGAGGCACGTTCTACTGGCGGCAGGCTGCCAGCTCGTCCCGGTTCCGGTCGATAGTGAAGGCATCGACGTTGCCGCGGGCATCAAGGCGTCACGCAAGGCCCGAGCCGTCTTCGTCGCGCCCTCACATCAATATCCGCTCGGGGCCACCATGAGCGCTTCGCGCCGCCTCCAGCTTTTGGACTGGGCACGCAGCGCGGGCTCCTGGATCATCGAAGACGATTACGACAGCGAGTACCGCTACGCCAGCATGCCGATCGCTTCGTTGCAGGGTCTCGATCACGATTCGCGCGTCATTTATATTGGGACGTTCAGCAAGACCGTGTTTCCGTCCCTGCGGATGGGTTACGTTGTCGTTCCCTCGGATCTCGTCGATCGATTTGCAGCGGTTCGCTACGCGATGGACATAGGTCCGGCTTACCTTTACCAAGCGGTGCTCACCGACTTCATGAGCGAAGGCCATTTCGGACGCCACATTCGACGAATGCGGCTGTTGTATGCCGAACGACGCGCGGCGCTAGTCGAATGGCTGGAGAAAGAGTTTGGTTCCAAATTGGGAATCCACGGGTCGGAAGCCGGCATGCATCTGGCGGTGACCTTGCCGAAGGGACTTCGTGACGTAGACATTGCTATGCGCGCCGCCAGCGAAAATCTTTGGCTTGTGCCGCTGTCTCCGGCCTATCTCGGCAAGGCGGCCGTGCGCCAGGGATTCATCCTCGGCTTCGGAAGCACCCGGCCTGCCGAAATGCCGCGAGCCGTCAGCCGGCTGAAGCGCGTGCTCGGGTCCATGTGAGCTTGCCACGGTGAAGCGCCCGGGTCGACGCCGGGCGGAGCAAAGCCCCGCCCCTACACGGGTATCAGGAACCCGCGCTGGTGGCGCGGCTTGGTCGAGGGACCGGTGGCTAGTTAACCATTTATCTCCCCTCCTTCTGCCTCTTTTGTATGTGCGGATTCTAAACGAGTTACGCGTGAATTTTTCGAAAGTGCGGATTCAAAAGAATTTACGGCAGAAAAAGGCTTAGGCGGGCGGGATTGCCCGTGGCAGAAATGCGCCCGATGCGTTCGAGTTGACGTTTTTTTGCTATCATATAATGATAACTTATTGTTAATAAACTAACAAGGACAGATTGCGTAGCTTCTAGGCAGGGAGGGACTTGCCGGCCCTCACGCCATGTGGTCATAGGGAAAATCGGTTAAGTGGCTATTGCAGCTGGGTCATCGCCAGTCATAATCCTTCCAGATCCTCAAGATACGGTGCACCGTCTTCCACTGCCAGATCTGCCCGACGGTCAGAGGCGAGCGGCGCAAGTGCAAGTGCAGTAAGCGTTTGGCAGGTAGGGAGAAATGACAGGCTCTCTGGACACGATCGTCAAACAAGGCCGGCTTCTGTTCGCGATCGCCATTATGGCTCTGGGCGTTGAACATCTGGTCTGTGCTCACTTTGGGCAGGCCGTGGTTCCGGTCATTCCTTGGGTTCCGGGTCACCCTTGGCTGGCCTACTTGACCGGCACAGTTCTCATCGCTGCTGCTCTGAGTATCGCGGCGAACAAAAAGGCGCGGTTGGCGGCAATCCTACTGGCGATTTTTTTCCTTGTATGCGACTTCGTTCTGCAGGTGCCAAAAGTAGTTGCCCATCCGCTGGATATCAGCATTCGTACCGGAGCGTTCGAAATCCTGGCGATCTGCGCCGCAGCTTTGACGTTAGCGGGAACTCTACCGGTCGAGAGACCTTACCCTGCGCCATGGGAGAGTGTTGTTGATGTGCTGATCAAGTCCGGTCTTTTCCTCTTTGCGGTTTGCTCGGTGATCTTCGGCATTGACCACTTCCTCGTTCTTGGCTTTATCGCCAGTCTGGTGCCGGCCTGGATTCCGGGATCAGGCATGTTCTGGGCGTACTTGACAGCCGCGGCGTTCGTAGCCGCCGGCGTCAGCATGGCAACGAAGTGGATGGGCCGTTTGGCGGGGATTCTGCTGGGAACCATGTTCCTGCTGTGGTTCTTGCTTCTCCATTCACCGAGAGTGATGACGTACCCGCGCTCCCACAATCCTAACGAGTGGTCGAGCGCATTCATCGCGCTGGGGATGTGCGGTGGTTCCTGGATTTGTGCTTGGGCCCTCTCCGCAAATCGTCCATCATCCCACTGAGAAACGACACAAACCGAAGCGCGACTGCTGCCGCACGCACTCTTTGATCGAGCTCACCTTGTGAGCTTGTGATGAATGCTCACGGGAGCGAGCTATTGCGGATTCTGGGGAGCCTCGATATCGGACTTGGTGACCCTGCCGGATACCTGCGCAGGCGTCGGGAGTTCGGAGCGATCCCAACCGCCGCCCAGCGCTTCAATCAATTGCACCGATGCAGTCATCACCTGGGTGCGAAGTGAAGCGAGTGCCTGCTGGTCCGACAGAAGCGTGGTTTGCGCCACGAGGACGTTGAGATAGGTATCGACGCCAGTGTAGTAACGCGCTTTTGCGAGCTCGAGATACTGTTCCGCCGAGTGCTCCGCATCCTCCTGTTCCTTGATTTGTTTGGACAAGATGCGCACCGCGGCCAGGTTGTCTTCTACCTGCTGAAACGCGGACAAGACCGTCTGGCGATAGCCGGCCACGTCCGCGTTGTAGACAGCTTCAAACTGCCTTACCGTGGCGCGCCGCAGCCCGGCGTCAAAAATGGTTTCGGATATCGAGGGGCCGACGGACCAGAAGTGGCTCGGCCACTTAAGAAGATTTTCGATCAACGAACTTTCAAAGCCAGATTCCCCGGTTAGCGTGAGGTTCGGGTAGTATGCCGCGACGGCGATTCCAATCTGGGCGTTGGCGGCGGCCATGGTTCGTTCGGACGCCGCGACGTCTGGCCTCCGCTCAAGAAGCTGCGAAGGCACGCCGATGGGAATCACAGGCGGGGCCGCAGCCAGAGGCTTATACGCAAGAGAAAAACTGGAAGGCATCGTACCGATAAGCACCGCGATGGCGTGTTCGTACTGGGCGCGCAAGACCCCCAGATTGGTCCCGGCGGCAATGGCACTCTGCAGCGCATTTTCCGCTTGGACCAGCGAGATCTGATCATCCACCCCAGTTTCGTAGCGGGCGCGGGTTAGGTCGACGGATTTCTGATCCGCATCAATGGTCTCGTTAAAGACCTTCTGCAGGGCGTCCTGGCCACGGAGTTCAAACAAAAACACGGCCAAGCTGGCCTGTTCGGTCAGCCGTTCGTTTTCCAGATCGGCGGCACTCAGCTGCGCATTGTACTGTTGTTCGCGGATGGTGTTTCGAACTTTGCCCCACAGATCGGGCTCCCAGGACGCTTCAAAGGGCAAGGTAACGAGTGTGCTCGAAGCGCCCGCAGAAGAGGTGCCCACGGTTTTCCCGAGATTTGCCGAGGCATGGGAATAGTTGTAGGCCGGCCCCACGCTCAGTGTGGGATAGAGTTGTGCACGGGCTTGCGCAACCAGTGTGCGGGCTTCCATGAAGTTTTCGAAAGCCTGCTTGATGTTCTGGTTGTTGACGTTCAGTTTATCTTCGAGCTCATTCAGTTCTGGGTCGTTGTAAATTTCCCACCACTTGCCGCGGAGCATCGCATCCTGCGGCTGCGCAACCTTCCACTCACCCGCTTCCGGAAACTGCGTGGGAGATTCCTTGTACGAAGGCGGGGGCGCCTGGGGAGTCGGGGAAGGCGGATGATACTTCGGGCCAACGGTGCACCCAGCAAGGAGCAGGGCTGCGATGGCGCAGCCAAGCAAGGCTCTGAAGGGAAACTTGTTCCTGGTCATCGTCATTTCAATCGCCCATCGCAGGCGCGGGGGATGCACCCTCTGGGTGAAAGGTGTCGCGCTCTTTCCCCAGAACCCGAAGCCGCAAACGATCGAGGGTGAGATACACGACCGGGGTGGTGTACAGGGTGAGCAGCTGGCTCATGATGAGTCCGCCGACGATGGTGATGCCCAGCGGGCGACGCAACTCGGAACCTGTCCCGGTTCCAAAGGCCAGTGGCAGGGCGCCGAACAGAGCCGCCATGGTGGTCATTAGAATTGGGCGAAATCGAAGCATACAGGCTTCGAAAATGGATTCCTCGGTGCTCTTGCCGCCTTCGCGTTCGGCTTGCAGCGCGAAATCGACCATCATGATGGCGTTTTTCTTGACGATGCCGATGAGCAATACGATGCCGATAATGGAAATGACGTTGAGATCCTGTTTGAAGAGCATGAGAGCGAGAATGGCCCCAACGCTGGCCGACGGCAGCGTGGAAATGATGGTCAGCGGATGAATCAGGCTTTCGTACAAGACGCCGAGAACGATGTAGACCGCGAGGAGCGCCGTGAGCACCAGATACTTTTCGTTGGCAAGGGATTGTTGGTAAGCCTGCAAGGTGCCGGCGAAAAATCCCAGCAGCGACGCGGGCGCGCCGATGCGCTGCTTCATCTGGTTGATGCGTAGCGTGGCGTCACTGAGCGAAACGCCCGGCGCAAGATTGAACGAGACGGTAACTGAGGGAAACAGGCCAGTGTGGTTAAGAGCAAGCGGTATCGTTTGGGTTTTCGTCTTCGTCATAGTGAACAGCGGGGTGTTGCCGGTGGCTGTGACGCTGCTGCTTCCGGTCGGATGGAAATAGATGTTATTGAGTCCGTCGGGGGTTTGCGAATACTGAGGATCGACTTCCAGCACGACATAGTACTGATTCAATTGAGTGTAGATGATGGATACTTCCGATTGGCCAAAGGCGCTGTAAATTCCCTGGTCGAGAGTTTGCGCAGTCTGTCCAAGCTTCGCGGCAGTGACACGATCATAGTTCAGAAGGATATCGAGGCCGCCGTTTTGCTGGTCGGTGTTTACGTCCTGTAGGCCGGGAACATGTTTCATTTCGGCGAAGACGCGAGGTCCCCAAGTGGCCAGGTCTGAAATATTGTCGGACTGAATGGTGTATTGATAGAGAGCGGAGCTGTTACGTCCTCCAATGCGCAGATCCTGGGCCGCCTGAAGAAAAATGGAGGCGACCGGCAGGCGATTCAGTTGCGGGCGCAGGCGGTTGATGATTTGCGGGGCGTCGATTTTTCGCTCGGACAGAGGCTTAAGCGCAATAAAAATAAATCCGGTGTTGGTAGCCCCACCACCCCCAGTAAAACCCATCACGTTCTGAATGGCAGGATCTTTTTTGATCACCGCCTCGATCCTTTGGATCGAGTCATTCATCTGTGGAAAGGAAGCGTCCTGAGGGCCCTGGATACCTCCGGCGAGCACGCCGGTGTCTTGCTGCGGAAAGAAGCCCTTGGGAATTCTATAGACCAGGGCAATGTTCAGAGCGATGGTCAGGAAAAGAACGGTGAGGGTGAGGAGGGAATTCTGCAAAACCCAGCGAAGGCTGTTGCGATACCCAGAGAGCAGTCCTTCAAACACTCTTTCCGAAGCGCGGTAGAGGCGGCCGTGTTTCCGGGTATGTTCGTTGCGCAACAGGTACGCGCACATCATGGGCGTAGTACTCAGAGAAATGACCATGGAGACCAGAATGGCGGTGGAGAGGGTGATGGCAAACTCGCGGAAGAGGCGTCCTACGATTCCGCCCATCAGCAAAAGGGGGATGAACACGGCGATTAGTGAGATGCTGATGGAAAAAACGGTGAAACCAATTTCCTTTGCGCCTTTGAGCGCAGCGGCGAACGGGTCCATGCCCGCTTCCAAATGGCGAGTGATGTTTTCCATCACCACGATGGCGTCGTCAACTACGAAACCAGTGGAAATGGTCAGGGCCATCAGCGAAAGATTGTCGAGACTATAGCCGCAGAGATACATGACCGAAAACGTTCCGATCAGAGAAACGGGTACGGCCACGGCCGGGATCAAGGTGGCTCGGCCATTCCGCAGGAAGACGAACACCACGATGATTACCAGCACGATGGAAAGAGCGAGGGTGCGCTCGACGTCACTTACGGATGCGCGGATGGTGGTAGTGCGATCGAGTACCAGCGTGGTGTTGATTCCTTGTGGAATCGAGGCCTGGAGAGAAGGCATCTCGGAGCGAATCCGATCCACGGTGTCGATGATATTGGCGCCGGGCTGCCGGAAAATGATGAGCAAAATGGCGCGTTTGCCATTCAAATACCCCGCCGCGCGAACGTTTTGCACGGAGTCGATGACGTCGGCCACATCGGTCAGGTGAATGGCCGCTCCGTTTTTGTAGCCGACGATAATCGGCTTGTAATCTTCCGCGTGGGAAATCTGATCGTTCGCCAGAATGTCGGCGGTGGTCGTGCCGTCACTGATCTGCCCTTTAGCGAGGTCGGAGTTTTGCAAACGCAGGACCGACTGGACATCGGTCATCGCCAGTCCATAGCTGGCGAGTTTCGTGGGGTTGACCTCCACGCGCACGGAAGGCAAAGCGCCGCCGCCCACGTTCACCTGGCCTACGCCTTGAATTTGAGAAAGCTTTTGCTGAATGACGGTCGAAGCTTCGTCGTAGAGCTTGTCCGGCCCATATTTATCGGAGGTAAGGCCGAGGATCATGATGGGGGAATCGGCGGGGTTAACCTTGCGATACGTGGGGTTGGCGGGAAGGTTGGAAGGCAAGTAGGTTCGCGCCGCATTGATGGCGGCCTCAACGTCGCGCGCGGCTCCATCGATGTTTCGGCTTAGATCGAACTGAATGGTAACGGCCGTTGTGCCCAAACTGCTGGCGGAAGTCATCTCCGTTACGCCCGCGATGTGGCCAAACTGACGTTCCAAGGGCGTGGCCACGGAAGAGGCCATAATCTCCGCACTGGCTCCCGGCAAGCTGGCGCCCACCGAGATGGTCGGAAAATCCACCTGTGGCAGCGGCGATACGGGAAGCACCTGAAACGCGATGGCGCCCGCGATGGCGATGGCGATCGTTATCAGCGTGGTGGCGACGGGCCGGTGGATGAAAGGTGCGGATACGATCATGTCGATTCCGCCGTTTGTGGTTGCGCGCCGGTGTTGAGAACTCGAGATTTTCGCGTGAAGCGCTGCGCGATGCGGTCGAAGAAGATATAAATGACCGGCGTGGTGTAGAGGGTGAGGACCTGGCTGACCAGCAAGCCGCCGACCATGGCGATGCCTAGCGGACGACGGAGTTCAGAACCGATGCCCTGGCCGAAAGCGAGCGGCAGGCCGCCGAGCAGCGCGGCCATGGTGGTCATCATAATCGGGCGGAAGCGAAGGAGGCAGGCTTCGTAGATAGCATCGGTGGAATTTTTTCCGTGGTTGCGTTCGGCATCCAACGCAAAATCGACCATCATGATGCCGTTTTTCTTGACGATGCCGATCAACAGCACCAGCCCAATGATGGCCACGACGCTCAGATCCTGGTGGAAAAGGATGAGCGCGAGAAAGGCGCCGACTCCCGCGGAAGGCAAGGTAGAAAGAATGGTAATGGGATGGATGAAGCTTTCGTACAAAACACCGAGCACGATATAGACGGTGACCAGCGCGGCAAGGATCAGCAGCGGCATGTTCGAGAGCGAGTTTCGAAACGATGCTGCGGTGCCCTGAAAATCGCGCTGCAGGCTGGCGGGCATGTGCATGTCTTCCTGCACTTTGGTGATGGAGGAAATGGCGCCGCCGAGCGCCGCGTTGGGAGCGAGATTGAAAGAAACGGTGATGGCCGGGAATTGGCCCTGATGGTTGATCGATAAAGCCTGAGTCTTCAGCTCAAAATGGGAAAACGCGCCCAGTGGCACGGCGTTGCTTGGCGTGGAGCTACTGGTTCCAACGGACGATGCGCCCTTGCTGGACGTAGCGTTGGAGGTGCTGGGGGTGATCGCGTTCACGGGAGGAGCCAGAACATTGGAGGATGCGGTATAGAGAGGCGAGGTCGTGGTGGCGTTGGACCCGGCCGAGGTGGAACCGTTGCCACTCGAACTAGCGGCGGCTCCGGTCGTGCCCGCGGCGGCGTTCGCTTGGATGTAGAGTTTATTTAGTTTATTGGGGTCGAGTTGAAATTGCGGTTCCGACTCCAGGATCACGTGGTACTGGTTCAGCTGCGTGTACATGGTGTTGATCTGGCGCTGGCCGAAGGCGTCGTAGAGCGTATTGTCGATGGTCGTTGGCGCGATGCCCAGACGCGACGCGGTGGGACGATCGATCACGAGATAGACGGCAAGGCCGCCGGGCTGCTGGTCGGTGGCGACGTCTTCGAGCTCCGGCAAATTTTTCAGGTTGGCTACAAAGCGATTGGTCCAGTCGGCTAGTTCGTTGGGATCGGGATCTTCCAATGTGTATTGGTATTGCGTGCGGCTCACGCGATCGTCGACGGTGATGTTCTGCACCGGCTGCATGAAAAGCTGAATGCCTTGCACATCGGATAGCTTGGACTGGAGACGGCGAATGACATCGGAGGCGTTGAGGTCGCGCTGGTTGAGCGGCTTCAGGTTGATGGACATCCGTCCGCTGTTGGTGGTGATGTTGGTGCCGTCGGCGCCGATGAACGAGGATAGGCTCTCGACGGCGGGATCCGCCAGGATGACGTTGGCGAGTTCCTGCTGCTTTTCCGACATGGCGCCGGGACCGATCGCCGGAGGTGCCTGGGAAATACCTTGAATAATTCCAGTGTCCTGGACGGGGAAAAATCCTTTGGGAATGATGATGTAGAGGAAAATCGTGAGTACGAGCGTGCCCAGCGCGATCATCAGCGTGATGAACTGATGCCCGAGCACGAATTTCAAGGTGCGACCGTAGAAGGCGATCATGTTGTCAAAAACGCGCTCCGAAGCCACGTAAAAGCGCCCCTGTTTTTCCCTGGGATTGTGCTTCAGGATGCGCGACGCCATCATCGGCGTGAGCGTCAGAGAAACGACCGCGGAGACCACGATGGTTACCGCGAGGGTCACGGCGAACTCGCGGAACAGCCGGCCCACGACGTCTCCCATGAAAAGAAGCGGGATCAGCACTGCGATCAGGGAGACGGTCAACGACAAAATCGTGAATCCGATCTGCTCGGCTCCCTTCAAGGCCGCTTCCATGGGCGGCTCGCCCGCTTCGATATATCGCGAAATGTTTTCGACCATGACGATGGCGTCGTCGACGACGAAACCGGTGGAAATCGTCAGCGCCATCAGCGAGAGGTTGTCCAGACTAAAGCCCAGCGCGTACATGGCGGCGAAGGTACCGACGAGTGAGAGCGGAACGGCCACGCTGGGAATAATCGTCGCGTAAAGGTTTCGCAGGAACAAAAAGATGACCATGACGACCAGCGCGATGGTCAGCATCAATTCAAACTCAACGTCGGACACCGACGCTTGGATTGGAGTGGTCAGGTCGGTGAGAATGGTGACGTCAATCCCTTTGGGAAGGTTCGCTTCCAACTGCGGGAGCAGCGCTTTGATGCGCTTCACCACGCTGATGGTATTGCCGCCCGGCTGGCGCTGCACGTTCACGATAACGGCGGGCGTCTTGTTCATCCACGCGGCCTGATACTTGTTCTCGATTCCGTCGACGATTTTGGCCACGTCGGTGAGCATCACGGGCGCGCCGTTGCGGTAGGCGACGACTACATTCTGGTAGTCCTTGCTGGTCACCAGCTGGTCGTTGGCGTCGATCTGGTAGTCCTGACGTGCACCGTCGAAGTTTCCCTTGGCGGCATTGACGCTGGCCTGCGACACCGCGGTGCGCAGGTCTTCGAGATTGATCCCATAGGAGGAGAGTGCCGCCGGATTGGCTTGAATCCGCACTGCCGGCTTCTGGCCGCCGCTGATGGTCACCAATCCAACGCCGCTCAATTGCGAAATCTTGGGCGACAACCGCGTATCCACGTAGTCTTCCACCTGCGCGAGCGGGATCGAATTCGAGGTGACCGCCAGGGTCAGCACCGGAGCGTCCGCCGGATTCGTTTTGCTGTAGATCGGTGGAGCGGGCAGGTTCGCCGGTAAGTAGGTTTGCGACGCGTTGATCGCTGACTGTACTTCTTCTTCGGCGATATCGATATTCAGACTGAGGGCGAACTGCAAGACGATGACCGAGGTGCCGCCCGAACTGCTGGAGGTCATCTGACTGAGCCCCTGCAGTTGTCCGAACTGACGTTCCAACGGGGCGGTCACCGTCGTGGCCACCACGTCGGGGCTCGCTCCGGGATAGAACGTCAGGACTTGAATGGTGGGGTAGTCGACTTCGGGCAACGCCGAAACCGGCAGCTGCGTATAGCTGACAATGCCGACGAGCATGATCGCGGCCATCAGCAGCGCGGTCGCCACCGGTCTCAAAATAAATGGGCGTGACGGACTCAAGGGGCGTTACTCCCGGGGCTGGTTGTTGCGGGGAGAGGCTGTTTGGAAACCACGATTTTCGAGTTGTCTTGCAGTTTGTCGAAGCTGCTGTTGGCCAGCAGGTCCCCCGGGGAAATACCGGTCACCTGGGTGGTACCTTCATCGGTGACGCCGGTTTGAACGGTGCGCATGTGCGCGGTGTCGTCCTGCAGAACATAGACAAATGCAGTTTGGCCGTTGTGCTGGATTGCAGAGCTTGGAATGAGAGTTGCTCCTTGCAGGGTAGTCACCAGCAGCTTTATGTTCACAAACTGATTTGGAAACAGCGAAAGATCCTTGTTATCGAATGAGGCGCGGGCTTTGACGGTTCCCGTCGTCGTGTCGATCTGATTGTCGATCGTCAGCAGCTTTCCCGAGGCTATTTTCTTTTGACCGGCGCGATCGAATGCGTACGCGCTCAGCGTGACATTCTTGTGCAACTGCTGCTGCACCACGCCCAGACTGTCCTCGGAAATCGTGAAGATCACCGTGATGGGCTGGAGCTGCGTAATGACCGCCAAAGTCAGCGTGCCCGACGATTGCACCACGTTGCCCGGATCCACGAGCCGCAAACCGACTCTGCCGCTGATCGGTGCCGTTATGTGGCAAAAATCCACCTGGACCTGGTCGTACTGCACCATGCCTTGATCCAACTTCACGGTGCCCTGATCCTGGAGCACAATCTTTACCTGATCGTCCAACGTTTGCTTTGGTATCGCGTTTCGAGCCCACGCGTCTTTGTAGCGTTCCAGGTCCATCTTGGCTTGCCCTAGAATATTGTCGTCCCGCTCGAGGGTGCCTTGTGCCTGCAGGAGCGTGGCTTCATACGGCCGGGGATCGATATCGATCAGCGGATCGCCCTTATGCACAATCTGGCCCTCTTTGAAATGCACCTCGGTAACGATCCCATTCACCTGGCTGGTGATCGATGAGGTGTAAACCGGAATGACCGTCCCAATCGCGTCCAGGTACGAGCCAATATCGCCTTTCGTCGCTGTCGCCGTCGTGAGCGTCACCGGCCCGCCGCCGAAGCCTTTTGTAGATTTCTTATTCGCCGATGGGTCATCGTGGTGGCGCAACACCAACACGAAGCCGATCGCGAAAATCAGCAGCAGCAGAATCCACATGATGACCCGCACGGCTTTGTGCTGGGGCGGCGGTGGAGGGGGTAATTGGTGGTCCGGCCCAACGTGTGGGCCTTCATTCTGATCGGCGGGCAATCTGATTCCTCGTCATTGCGTAAGTTCGGACCTTCCGACACTTGTCCGTATTCTATTGACGAATAGTAACCCAGCTCCGGATACAGCCTGGGAACAAATTGGTTACCCCCGCAGGCTGCCTCAACTAACCGCTTACGGGGTGATTCTATAAGGACCCGGACGGCTACAGCTGCATTTTAGCCCGAATCGGGGCTGTTCTGGGCTTTCGACCATCCGCCGGCTACAGCAAAATAGGGAGAAACATTTTCGCCCATCCAGGATGCCGCGGATGCCCGATTGGATAATCGTACCCAAATGGTTCCAAGTCTTTTGGTACCAGCGTCCAAATCACCGTGCCTTTACGCTCATTTCTAGATCCTCCTCGCGAGAGGCTACCGTCGGATTTTCTTGAGAGAAGTCCCGCGGTCAACGTGTCGGATCGAGCGAAGTAAGGAGCTCAACTTGATCTAGGAATGCTCAAGAAACTCACCCAAAAGTAGATGAAAATGGTGCACGCCGTTTTCCCGCTTAACGGAATAGCGTCCGCGGTCGTAGAGCGCGGACTGTAAGCCCCGCTGCACATTTTCACAGAGCCCGATGTCTTCCTGCTGCACTTCGTCGCTGAACGCAATGGCCTTCTTCATTCGCTCTTGTACCTTCTCCGAGGCGGCGTCGTGAAAAAACCATTCAAAGATCGTCAGGGTCTTGTCCTGTGACAACGGCACGATCAGATTCGTCGAAACGTTGTCGGGATAGATGTTCAGCATGAGGTTGGGAAAAATCCAGAAATACAAGGCCTCCCGGGTGCCGCTGCCTGGAGCGTAGAAACGCTGCCCGGCGTCCTCTGGCTTCATCGCGCGAATCGGCGCAAATTGCTGCGAATGGTAACGAAACGTGTCGGTGCGGTATTGCGAGTAATCGATCTCTCGCATCAAGCCGGGATGCGCGATGGGAATGTGATAGCCCTCGAGATAGTTGTCTACATACACCTTCCAGTTGCAATGGATAACGTAGTCGCGCCGCTCCGCGAATTGCAGTCCTTCAAACCGGAATCCCCGCGTCTGCTCCGGAATATCTCCCAGACAAGCCGAAAGGGGCCCGGCATCGGGATCGAAATTGACGAAGAGGAACTGCTCCCAGGTTTCCAACCGCAGCGGCACCATCCCCATCGTGGTGCGATCAAAAAATTCGACGCCTTCCACATCGGGCGTTCCAATCAATCGCCCATCAAGCGCATAGGTCCAGCCGTGGTACGCGCACCGCAGTACGTTTTTGCAACCGCTGCCCAGTGCGATCGGACCCGCCCTGTGCCGGCACACATTGCTGAACGCCCGCAGCGTCCCTTCCTTGTCTCGCACCACCACGATGGGCTCGCCGGCCACATCCGCGGTGAAAAAGCTTTCGGGCTCGGCGATCGTCCGTTTCACGCCGTTGACCACCCCGCAAGGGTGGTCCAGCGTCCCCACGAGTTGCCAGGTGCGCCGGAAAATCCGCGCCTTCTCCACATCCAGAATGGCGGGGTCGGTGTAAAACCGCGAGGCCAGCGTATGCGCGCACTCGATCTGTTCGTTGACGTCCACCCGCATGGGTGGCGCAGGTTGCAGAGGTTTCGTAGTCATGAAATGGGTTTCGTCCTGGAAACGCGCGGGCGCAACAAACGCGCTACCGGGCAGCGCGCAGCCAAAACGCTAGAACTTCCGCGTTTCCTGCCGCGACCAGCGCTCCACCACAATTTTCGATTCCGTGAAGAATTCCACCGCGTCGCGCCCTTGCCCGTGCAGGATGCCAAAGAAGCTTTCTTTCCATCCGCTGAACGGGAAATACGCCATCGGCGCAGCCACTCCGATGTTGATCCCGATATTCCCAGCGGGCGCCTCATAGCGAAATTTCCGGGCAGCCGCACCACTGCTCGTAAATAGCGACGCTTGATTGCCGTACGGGCTGCGGCGCAGAAATTCCATCGCCTCATCAATCGAATACGCGTGAACCAAACTCAATACCGGTCCAAAAATCTCGGTATTTGCGAGGCTGCTGGTCGCGGGCAGTCCATCGAGCACCGTGGGCTTCACAAAATTGCCGCCTTCGTGATTCGGCACCTTGGCGTTGCGCCCATCGATGGTTGCTTTCGCGCCTTCGTTGATGCCTTGTCCGATTAGCGATTCGATGCGCTGCTTGCTTTCGCGGGTGATGACCGGTCCCATCTGTACACCGGCATCGAGACCATTACCGATCCGGATTTTCGACGCGGCGTCGGCGATCGATTCGCCGAAACTTTTCTGTGCTTCGCCAATGGTCACCGCAACGGAAACGGCCAGGCAGCGTTGCCCAGCGCAACCGAACGCGCTGTCGCTGATGATTTGTGTGGCCAGCTCCATGTCCGCGTCGGGCAGCACGATCACATGATTTTTCGCTCCACCCTGGCACTGCATTCGCTTGCCGCTGGCCGCCGCTCGCGCGTAAACATGTTTGGCTACCGGGGTCGAACCCACGAAGCTGATCGCTCGAACTTGTGGATGATCGCAGAGCGCATCCACGACCGCGCGCCCGCCATTCACGAGGTTCACGACACCTTTTGGCAGGCCCGTCTTTTCAACCAGTTCCATCACATAGTGCATCGTTAGAGGCACTCGCTCCGATGGTTTGAGCACGAAGGTATTTCCGCACGCGATGGCGTAGGGCAGAAACCAGAACGAAATCATCCCCGGAAAATTGAACGGCACAATCGCGGCCACTACGCCCAACGGCTGCCGGATCTGCATCTCATCGACACCCGGCGTCACGTCTTCCAGGTTGTAGCCCTGCATCATCATCGGAATGCCGCACGCCACTTCGACGTTTTCGATGCCGCGCCGCATCTCGGCTTTCGCTTCCGCGAACGTCTTGCCATTTTCGCGCGTGATCAAGCGGGCAATCTCGTCGATGTGTTCTTCCAGCAGATTCTTGAGCTTGAAGAGATACTGGACACGTTCTCCCGGAGGAGTGCGCCGCCATGCCGGAAAGGCATCGGCAGCGGCTTGCACCGCGACGTCCACGTCGGCGGTCGTAGACATCGGCGTACGAGCCAGGATTTCCGCCGTGGCAGGATTTGCGACGTCCACGTACTCCGTCGTCGAGGATCGATGCCAGCCGCCTGCAACGTAATTCTGCAGATCGGGGGCTTGTGTTGTAGTTGCGCTGCTCATACCTTGCTCCTGCTCAATTTCTAATAGGACCGTGTGCGCCGCAGTTCCAAGCAAACATCAGCAAGGGCACAGCTTACCAAAAAAATGTAAGGTCTGGATATGGCCGAGGCCGCCGCTGAAACAGCAACGCCGTCGGTCACGTTGCACCGATTTACGTAACGACCGGTTTCTACCTGCGTTCTACCTACGCATGGCAGCGAGCGCTTCGTACGCTGCGCCAAGCAGCGGGGCGGACTCGTTCAGCACCACGGATACTGGAATGTTCGCGAGCATGCTCTCAAACTTCCACTTGTCCCTGAACGCGTTGACAAACCTTCCATCCTTCATCTTCTCGATAATTTTTACCGCGATGCCGCCGGCGACATAAACTCCGCCCAGCGCTAGCACCTTCAATGCAAGATTTCCGGCCTCCGCGCCGTAAATGGAAGTCCAGAGATCCAGTGTCTCCACGCAAACCGGGCAAGTCTTCGCGAGCCCTTGGCGTGTAATTTCCGGAGCAGGGTCGGCATCGGGATCCTCGAACGAATGGTGCTTCACTTCCGGCGCCAAGAATTCATGAAGCGTCCGGAATCCGCGCCCAGAGAGAATCAGTTCCCAGCTGACCTGAGGGTAGCGGCGACGCATGAAGCGCAACAGTTCGATCTGCTGTTCGGTGTGCGGCGCAAAATCGGAATGGCCTCCCTCCGATGGCACGATGCGATAGCGAGCGCCATCCCAAACCAGAAAGGATTGCCCAAGGCCGGTCCCCGCCGCGAGCAGCGCCATGGTGCCGCCCGGTTCCGGCTTTCCCTCATTCAACACTACAAATTCTTCCGGCGCGAGATGCTCGATGCTGTGCCCGGTCGCTCCCAGATCGTTCAAAAGCACGATTTTCCCGACCTCTAATTCCCGCTCCAGAATCTTCGCATCCACGGTCCAGGGCAGATTGGTGGCGCGCACGTGATTCTCGATCACCGGCCCCGCGACTCCAAAGCCCGCCGCCACCACGCGGTCGGAGGACAAATGCGAAGCCGCCTGGCGGGAGAATTCCTTTACGATGAGGTCGAACTGCGCGAATTCCTTGCTCGCAAACCGCTGTTGGAAAACAGTTGTGAGCTTTCCGTTGTTCTCCGAGAAAAGCGCGAGGTTGCACTTCGTGCCGCCCACGTCTCCGGCAAGGATCAAATGTCCCCCTGTTCCTGATGACTTTCCATTTGCGCTGTGGTGCTTATGCGCTTGCTTCTGTGGCTATGAATTGAACCATTGTCTGCCTTCGCGTTCCAGCAGAACGTCGGATTCGCGCGGGCCCCAGCTACCCGCTGGATATTGCGGTACATTCGCGGTTTTGGCCGCGCTCCAAACATCCAGGATGGGGTCGACCAGCGACCAAGCCGCCTCCACGCTGTCGCCCCGATCGAACAGCGTAGCATCTCCGCGCACGCAATCGCTGAGCAGCGTAGCGTATGCGCTTCGCGCGCCGTCGCCAAAACCTTCGCGATAGCTGAAATTCATGGTTACGTTGCCGATGTTCATGTCGGGCCCCGGCTTTTTGGCCCCGAACGAAACGGAAATTCCTTCGTCCGGTTGAATATTCAAGATTAGGCGGTTTGGTTCGACCTCGCGTTCGCGGAATACGATATGCGGCGCGCGCTTGAATTGAATCACGATCTCGGTCGTACGCCGTGCCAGCCGCTTCCCGGTACGTAGATAAAAGGGAACGCCCGCCCATCGCCAGTTGTCGATCAGTACTTGCGCGGCAACAAAAGTTTCCGTGCGTGACGTAGGGCTCACGCCGGGCTCTGAGCGGTATCCGGGAACGGCCTTGCCTTCGATGGTCCCGGCAGCATACTGGCCGCGAACTACCGATTGAGCCACCATTCCGAGATCGAACGGGCGTATGGACTGCAGGACTTTCAACTTTTCGTTTCTTACGGCGGTTGCGTCGAACGACGCCGGGGGTTCGACCGCGACAAGAGAGGTAAGCTGCAAAACGTGGCTTTGAATCATGTCGCGGAGCGCGCCGGCAGTCTCGTAAAAGCCGCCACGCCTTTCGACGCCGAGCGTCTCCGCCGCAGTGATTTGGACATGATCGACATAGTTGCGGTTCCAGAGCGGCTCAAAAATGCCGTTGCTGAAACGCAGCACCAACAAATTCTGTACGGTATCCTTACCGAGATAATGGTCGATGCGGTAGACTTGGTGCTCTTCGAAAACACTCAACACGATCTTGTTCAACTCTTTCGCGGAAGCCAAGTCCCGGCCGAACGGCTTTTCAATGATGATACGCACCCAGGAATTGGGAGACGTGGACTTGGCCAACCCGGCTTTGCCAAGCTGCTCAACGATGTCTTTGTACACTTCGGGGGGAGTGGACAGGTAAAACAGCCGGTTGCCCGCGAGTTTTTTTTCGCCTTCTACTTCCATCAGATACTTGGCCAGATTCGCGAAGTCTTCCGCCTTGCCGTATTCGCCGTGCTGGTAGTGAAGATTCGACGCAAACTCGCCCCACTTTTTGGGATCAATTGGGCCCACTTCGGACATGCTCTTGGATGCTTCTCCGATCGAGGCCCGAAAGCTTTCATCGTTCATCGGCGTCCGCGCAAAACCCACGATCGCATAACGGGGACCCAGCAAGCCGTGACTCGCCAGGTCGAACATGGCCGGGATTACCTTGCGCTTGGCGAGGTCACCAGACGCCCCGAACAAAACCACAGTGCACGGTTCAGTGCCATTTGCGCCTCCCGAACGGTTAGCATCCATGCTCGTGGGTCTCCCCTCAGTTCGATTCAGGCATTTCCCGTGCAATTAACGACGTTTGACACTATACCTCAACGTCGTATTTTTGCAGATCAGAGCGAAGTTGCTGTGCGTTTTGATAATGGATCACGTTCATGCCCAATCTTCGTGGGCTCTCGAGATTCAGAAGACGGTCGTCGATGAACACGCATTGCTCGGGCGGCCGCTGTGTCACCGCCAGCGCCACCCGGAAAATCAGCTCTTCCGGCTTGCGCGAATGTACATAGCACGAGCTGAAGAAAACCAGAAAATCACGCCGCAAATCGAACGCTTCGATGCGGTATTGATTAAGTTCCAGCGGCTCGTTGTTGATCGCTCCGATGAAATATTTCCCCGTTCGCGCCGCTTGATTCAAAATCGCTCTCGACTGCGGGAATTCCTTCGACTGCCCGAACATGAATGCGGTGAAGTCTTCGCGCGTAAAAGAACGTGTCCGGTAAAATAGTGTCCGGTCCAGATATTCATCCAGTGTGATGTGTCCGGAATCGAACGCCGGAAATGACAGTTCGTGCCGGTCCTGAAACTCTTCCCAATCCAAATGAAATACGGTGGCCGCTTCGCGCCGCGACCCGCGATCCCATCCGTTCGTCAGGATCACCCCTCCGATGTCCCAAAACAGCGTCGTAATTTTGGACAAGCCTGCCAGACCTCCGCCTCGAAGGAGTTCCCCAACCATCACTTGGTTTCAGGGGTTCACTCGCGATCCGTGGCTTCCGGTTCGTGAGGCCGGCATCTTAGAGCTTGCGCACCAGATTCTCAAGCTCCGACAGGCCGCGCTCCAGACCTTGCGTGCAATGCAACTGTACGACCCGCATTCGCCGCAACTCCAGTGATTCAAAGTCGCTCAATGCGAGGGCCAACTGCAACTGCCCAAACGTATACCCAGCGCCAGGAATGCCGATATCCTCCCCGGGTTCACTGGTGAGAATCAAGAACAGTCCGGTGGATGGGCCACCTTTAAATACCTGTTCGAAGGTGCGCAGATACCTCGGACCTAAATTCAATAAGACCGGGATTCCCAGCCGGGAAGTGAGGTGTTCACGTAACTGTCTCAGGACAGAATCGGTCGCGGGATGGTTGCCCGCAAAGGCGATGGTCGCCACATAACCGTCAGGTTCTTTCGCTTCAAAGAAAGTCCGCAATGCCTGGGACAGATTCAGCGTCGAAATCTGATGCCGCGTCTCTGCCTCCGCGTAGAGTTCAATTCCCTTCTCGCGAACCCTTGCCGTACGAGCCGGCCAAACGCGTTTGCTCGAAACTTCTTCCAGCATGGCGGAAACCTTTGACCGGCGTTCTTCGACGTCCGGCTCGTCAAACGGATTCACGTTCAGCGGCGCGCATGCCAGGGCCGTGGCGATTTCCCATTTGAACATCTCCGCACCGAACTCTTCGGGGCTGGCCATGTCGACCGACACCGTTGGCACGGCAGCCCTTCTCAGATGCGTCTCGAATTCCTTCACTTCCGTATTCTCATCTCCGCGCATCGTCAGAACTGCAGCGGTGCAACCCCGCCGATAAACTTCCAACCACGTCGGAGACGCGTCACATATGGGGACGAAACCTTGCCCCTCTTTATCCAGGCTCGCTCCTACTAGTTGTCCGATCCGATAGGTCAATGCCCCCATGCTCCTCGTGCCCACGAGAAGAAGCTTGTTGTTGCCTTCCAGCGCGCCCGCTGCGAGGAACGCGGCAAGTGCCAGCGCTGGATTCTGGTCGCCGTCGGACTGCCGGCATAGGTCTCGCATGGCTACTGCCCGGGACACGAGGTCCTCGGGCTCGCTGCACCAAATCGTCGACTGTAACAATCCAAAATGAATCAACGAAGAATAGCGACCTTTAATGCCCGGTGTATCGAAGAACGTCCCAAGAAATGCGTAGTTACGCGCCAATTCCGCGAGATACGAATCCTTCTCGGTCACCGCGACAAAGCATCGCCCAGGATCGCCGAGGTTTCGCGTCTTCAACTTGTCCAAGAAATAAAGCATCAGGGCATGGGTCTCGATGCGCTTCCCGGACTTACTGGCGACAACAAAAACCGTCGCATCAAAGTCCAACTGTTCCTCGACGGTTCGAATTGCGCTGGGGTCCGCGCTGTCCAGAAGAAAAACTCGCCGAAATCGTTTTTCCGCCGCCGTCTGCAATAACGCCTGCGCAGCCAGATTGGAGTCACCCATTGCAATGAAAACTACGTCCTGAAAAGCTTCGCGACTGGGGGCCGCCATCAATTCTCTGACCCGCTCGATATACGGGCCAATCTGCTCCGGCAGGTCGAGCCAGGCTAGATTGCCGCCGACCGATTGCCTTTGACCTCCCGGTCCCGGCCATAAGGTCGCATCCTTGGCCCACAAGCGGTCCACGGCTTTGCCGGTCACCAGATTGTCCCGCTCGCGACGCCAAGCGTGTGCGAGTTTGCCGGGATAGAGTTGTTGCGTAGATGTTGACGACATGTTCTTTATATACCGTCGCGTTAGTGTACTGTGCCAATCGTACAAACGCATCAGAACGTCGAACACAGTACACTCTTGCTTCCCCGGCGCTCCCCTGCCAAGCTGGAAATTCCGGTGTGCATGCGGTATTGTCGAAATTCAAGTGTTTTTTCAGGAGCCCCGATGGCCAACGAATCTTGCGGTCCTACACCAGCGCCGAGCGAACCGGTCAAGCCCGGGTCTCGTATGGTGAGGTGCGTGAAATTTGGCAGAGAAATGCCTGGGCTCGACCGCGTGCCGTGGAAGGGAGAACTCGGCAAGCGTGTTTACGAAAACGTATCGAAGGATGCGTGGAAGCTGTGGATCGAGCATTCCAAAATGGTGATGAACGAATACCGCTTGAATCCCCTCGACCAGAACTCGCAAAAAATCATGGAAGAGCAGATGGAGCAGTTTTTTTTTGGAGAAGGCTCAAAACTTCCAGAAGGCTACGTGGCCCCCAAAGCGAAGGGGTAATTCCAGTCCTTACTTTGTAAGAGCGGGGCTTGCTTGCTGCGCCCGACCGTCACTAGGTCGGAGCCTTACAGGCAAGACGGATCCCCCTGTCCCACGATTCTTCCCGTCGCCGGATGCTCCACCGCCAAGCGCTGCGCGATTCTAAATCCCAATTTCGAGTGCGCCAGCCGCAGCGCCGTCTCTACTGCCCTCGGCGTCTCCGCCCTCGCAAACAAAAACCCGAGATAACTCGACCCTTCGGGCCAAGCCGCAACGTAGTCGTGGAGCCGCGCGGTAATCTGCAATTCGCTGATGCCTGCTACGCCAAGCGCTTGTTTTTCGCCCTCGACCGCCTCCAAGACTCCGCTTCGCGGCACGGGAATCATCATCACGCCGGACGCCATTGCCTCTCGGCCCCAATCTCCTCCTTCGAGTAAATTCACGGCGTGCCGCAACAATAACTCTTCCAATCCAATCAACTCGCCGCCGTTCGGATCTCGAAATCGCAGCGCGCGCCCGCAAAGCCCGCCGATCGGCCGCGGCGCCACTTCGAGCGGCCATACGCCTTGCTCGTTCAGCCTAAATTCGGCGTGCAGCGGACCTTGCGTCAGCCCCAATGCGCGCGCAGCTTCCACCGCGCACCGCTCGATCTGCCGCAACTCCGATTCCGCCAGCCGCGATGGCGTCACGTAAATCGTCTCCTCGAAATAGGGGCCTTCCAACGGATCGGGCTTGTCGAAAATCGCCAGCACTCGCAGCACACCGTCCCTGAGCAATCCTTCGACGGCCACTTCCCTTCCAGGTATGTAGCCTTCCACCATGATCTGATCCAGATGCCCTTCGCGCCTCGCCAAAATTTCCGGCGATGCCAGCAGCTTTCGAATCCTCTCCACCGCCGCGACAAATTCCTCGCGAGTATTCGCCCGTACGACTCCTTGACTCGCCGAAAGCGACATTGGTTTCAGCACGCACGGATAGGAGATTCCCAGCAGCGACGGCTCCGGCACAGGCTGCAATGCCACACCGCGGAACCACGGTCCACGCAGACCTGCATCGCGAAAAACTTCGCGCATCCGTAGTTTACTTCGGCAAGCCTCGACCGCTGCTGGGTGATTGAACGGCAAGCCCAATCCTCGAGCGACATAAGCGGCCGCAACAACTGGCCGGTCGCCGAATGCCAGGAGGCCGTCGATTTGCTCGCCGCCGCGAACCGCTTCCAAAACCGCATACGCTGCGGCATCGGGCGATTCGAAATGCACCGCAATCGCGCGATCACCCCAAGGATCATCGAGCTGATGGCAACGGTCGGTGACAAAGACAACGTCGACACCGAGTTTGCGCGCAGCCTCATCGAGACTTCGCGTCTGGTATCCCAGCTTCCCCGCGAAAAGCAAAAGTCGTTTGCGCTCCGGCAACTTTTTCCCTTCTTTCCTTGCTATCGACCCGCAGCGCTCGTGGAACGCCGAGCACTGCCTTCTCCGAGAACTTTGTGCTCCGGCCTCGATGCCCTCTGCGTTACGTTTTTGTGCTTTTCTTCGTCGCCAATCAAACAAATCCATCCGCCGCGACACTCGCAGGCTCGATGTTTTTTTTCGCCACACTTCCAATTGAAACCAACTGCTCTCGCGTTGGTTCCGCGCAGCAATACCAAGGCTCGCTCAAGAACGGCACGGCTGAACCAATTCGTTCCACGATCCCCAGATCTGGCGCCGCGCGACCTGCCGCCACGTGAGTGGCCTTCCAGATCCTTGTAAACGCCGCGGGTCGCGATTCCTTTCTCCGATCCGCGTCGGCTGCGATCGCCTGCACGATCTCGCTTAACTCGTCCACGCGCGCATCCGCATTCTTCCAGGGATAAACGAGCGATTCCGCATCAAACGCGCCGACATCATTCCGCACTTCCCGCAGCTCCAGCAGCCGCGATCCCTCTGGAATCAGCAAGCGGATTCCCAACTGAATCGGCGCCACATTCTCCACAAGCTCTTCCGCCGCCAGCACCCCGAGCAAATCCACATAGCCTTCCATCGTGGTCCAAGGCGTGAAGGCCACGAACGTCGGATGCAGGGTCATCCCCAGCGATCGAAACGTGCGCGCCACGTGCAAAAAATCTTCGCGAGTGTGCCCTTTGTCCAGCCGTTTTAAAATCGTGTCGTCCACCGACTCCACCGCGCTGATCACAAATAAGCAACCCGTATCGCGCAACGTCATCAAGTGCTGCTCGTACTTCCGCAGATGTTCGATCTTGATGGTCACGTCATACGTCACGCCGGGAAATTCCGCGTGAAACGCCGCCACAAGCTCGAGCGCGTGGCGTATCCCGTTGAAAAAGTCCGGATCGCCAAAGGAAATATGTTGCGCCCCGGCCGCCACCTGCTGCCGGACATCCGCCATCACCACATTGCGGTCAACAATCCGAAACACGCCGTTGTAAACCGGCACAATGGGGCAATGCCGGCAAAGGTGCTTGCAGCCCCGGCTAGCCTCGGTCGATCCCACCACGCGATGCCCATCCCCTGGAAGGATCAGATGCGCATACTTCCCAAGCGCTGGCAGCCGCGTCCGGTCCGGCACCTCAAAGGTGAGCCGCTCAAGTGATATCACCGGTTCTGTCTGCGGCCCTGAATCCCTGTAGCGCAGCACGGAATCTTTAGAACCCGGTGGCTTTTTCGCAACACCAGCACCGCTCGTGCTGATCCGCTCCGCCAACCCAACCAACCCATTCTCAAACTCCCCGCCCAAAATCGTCGCCACTCCTAGCCCCCGCAAATACTCCGCATTCATAGGCGCATAAAGCCCATAACAACAAACATGCGCCGCGGGGTTCTGCTCTCGAAGCAAAGGAATCAGTTTCACCGCCAACCGCGTAGCGGTATGCATGGGCAAGTAAACGGCAATCAGTGTTGCAGCGCGAATCGTTCCCGCGTCCAATTCCTGTCGCGTCAGATCGAAACACGCCACCTCATGCCCACGCTTCCGCAACCAAGCAGCTGGCGATACGACCCCAAACGGCTGCCGCCCCAGCTCATACGTCGAAATCAATACGATGTTCATCGCCTACAAGTATACAGTTGGGAGTGAAGCCACTGCAGCGAAGGACGGACCGCGGTCGAGGCGCCACTTGCGCGACGCGCTGTCACAAATTTCCGTGCTCAGTCGTTATTTCAGTGTGAATGCTTCCAACGAAGCGGTAATCGAGGTGACCTCGCAGGACGCCTCATTCGACATCGAATCTCTGTTTCGCGCGCATTTCGATCGCACCGCTCGCATCATAGCCCGAGTCGTCCGCGACCCCGCCCGAGCCGAGGAACTCGCCGTAGAAGCCTTCCTAAGACTGTGGCGCAATCCGCAGGCTCACAACGCTGCCGCGGAAGCTTGGCTTTACCGCACGGCGGTCCGGCTGGGCCTCGATGAACTTCGCCGCCAAACGTGTCGGACGCGTTACGAAAGCTTCCTCGCGCTCGTCCGCGGCACGCCCACTCCCGAAGAACTCCACTCTGCCGCCGAGGAACGTGATCGCGTCCGCCAGGTCCTCAGCGTCCTCGCGCCGCGCCAGGCGGAACTCCTTCTCCTGCGAAGCCAGGATCTTAGCTATTCCGAAGTCGCCGCTGCTCTTCGCATAAATCCCGCGTCGTTAGGTACCCTCCTCAGCCGCGCACAACAATGTTTTCGAAAGGAATACATCAAACGATATGGCGAACGATAACGAACTGAATCTCCAGAATTGGGTCGAAGCGCATCTCGACGTCCTCAGTCCCCATTCATCCTGGCAGCCGGATGGGACCAAGGGCCTCTCGCGTCTGCACGAACGACTTGCCGTCAAAACCGTATGGAACTGGACTTGGCCCTGGACGGCCGCGTCCATGTTCGCGACTGCCATCGTGGTGTTCTGTCTTGCCGCGCCACCTCCGCAGGTTCTCGCTCAACGCTGCGTGGATTGCTCGCTTGCTGTGTGGCAAAGTTTGTCGGCCGCGCCGCCGGCTCAGAATGATCTAAAACCCGAGAGCGCTCGCAAACCGGCGCCCGATTTCTCACTGGCCGATGCCTCTGGCAAACAGGTAAAGCTCTCCGACACCAAAGGCAAAGTGGTCCTGCTGAATTTCTGGGCCACCTGGTGCGGCGGCTGCCAAACAGAAATCCCCTGGTTCATCGATTTAAACAATAGATACAAAGGCGCCGGCCTGAACGTGATCGGCGTTGCCCTCGACGACGACGGCTACAAATCGGTCACCCCTTACGTGAAAGAAAAAAATGTGAACTACACGATAGTGGTTGGCCCCCAATCCCTGGCAAAGCAATACGCCGTCGAAGCCATGCCCGTAACGCTGCTCATCGATCGCGAAGGCAAAATCGCGGCGACGCATGTAGGCCTAATCACCAAAGCCGAATATCAAGCAGAGATCGAGACGCTTCTGAAGTAGAGGGACTACCGGCTTTTCTGGCAATTCAAGGCGTTTCAACGCATGCCTGGGCGCGGCTAAGAAGAAATTCGCGTTCGCGCGCATTGCGCGTGAGCGAGGCGGCGCGCTGAAACTCCGTCTGCGCCTCCGCGAAGCGCCTTAGCTTGAAAAGAAAGTCGCCGCGAACGCTGGGTAAGAGATGGTACAACTTGAGTGACGGCTCCGACACAAGCGTGTCGATCAATTCCAGTCCCGCCGCCGGTCCAAACGCCATGGCGATGGCCACCGCACGATTCAGCTCCACAATCGGCGACGGCATCAGTTGCGCCAGTGCATCGTACAATGCTGCAATGCGCTCCCAATCGGTCTCCGCCGCAATTCGCGCCCGCACGTGACACGCCGCGATGGCCGCCTGCAGCGCATACGGGCCTAGCCCGCCACCGAGTTCCTCAGCTCGCTGCAACGCGGCAAGCCCGCGGCGAATCAACATGTGATCCCATCGCGTGCGGTCCTGGTCGAGCAGCAAGATGGGTTCTCCCTTCGGGCCGGTCCGGGCATGAATCCGCGAAGCCTGAATCTCCATCAGCGCCACCAGCCCATGCACTTCTGCGACGTTAGGCATGAGCCCTGCCAGAATTCGGCCAAGCCGCAGCGCATCCTCGCACAGCGCCGGGCGCATCCAGTCTTCGCCAGCCGTCGCCGAGTATCCTTCATTGAAGATGAGATAGATCACTTCCAGCACGGACGACAAACGCGCCGCAAGATGGGGCCCGCGTGGCACTTCGAACGGAACGCGCGCCGCGCTAAGGGTCCGCTTGGCGCGTACAATCCGTTGCGCTACCGTCGGTTCGGGCACCAGAAAGGCGCGCGCAATTTCCTGTGTGGTCAAGCCGCCGAGTAAACGCAGCGTGAGCGAGACGCGTCCCTCGGTCGACAGCACCGGATGGCACGACACAAATACAAGTCGCAGCAGATCGTCTTCGATATCGTCATCTAAATTCGCGGTGTCGAAATTCGCCATGGCCATGTCCTGCTGCGACTTCAACTCGCGCCCCAGCTCTTCATGCTTGCGTTCGAGAAGCTTGTTCCGGCGAAAATAATCGATGGCGCGATGTTTCGCGGTGGTCATCAGCCAAGCCCCGGGATTATCCGGCACGCCCGTTTCGGGCCAGCGCTCCAACGCAACAACGAGCGCGTCTTGCGCCAGCTCTTCGGCCACACCTACGTCGCGGACGATGCGAGCCAGCCCGGCAATCAGCCTGGCCGACTCGATCCTCCACACAGCGTCGATGGCACCATGGGTATCGGCGATGGACACGGCGGAGCCCCTTGGCGAAGCAATCTGAACCTCAGCAAGATCAGGCTAAGCAAGATGCCTGGTCGGTGCAAGCGACGCCGCGTCCGGCCCACCAACGGTCAGGAATTTGCCGCGCACAACCCTTGCCCAGCCTCGTAGATCTGCCGAATCTCACACTCGCCTGGGCCTGCGACGCTGAGGAACTTCTTCGTCAATTCGATAACTTCGGCCTTGGAATTCGCCCGGAGGATAGCGAACCCGCCGACGACTTCCTTGGACTCGGTGAACGGTCCGTCCGTGACGCTAATCTTGCCATCGGACAAGCGAACGCGCGCGCCCAGCGCACTGGGCAGGCAGCCTTCGGTTCCGACCAGCCAACCCGCCTTCATCCCTTCCTCCACCAGCTTACCCATTTCGGACATCTCTTCCTGCGAAGGGGGAACGCTTCGTTCCGCGGTCTTGTAAATGCTCAGATATTTCATGACGATCTCCTTGTAAGTTTTGTGTCGGCGTTAAATTGCCGGAGTTGCGCAACGCATGAAAAATTGCCTCTCAGTGGTGCGACGAATGAAGCCACGTCGAATCGACACAACAAGCGTTTCGTGTCTTTCCGCAACGGACAGCGAGCCGTCCGCAGTGTGCTTGAGGAAAACGTGAAAAACGATACAGACCACGAGGTCGCAGCGCAACCCTACCTGCCATTCCGATGCTGCGCCGATGTTCCTGGCGGGTTGTGAGCCCGTCGCGATCTCGCGGTTGAGGAGCTCATACCATAAATGCCAGAACAATGGTCTGGCCGCGGCGCACGCGGCCTTCGAAACCCTATCCGGGAACTCGACGGCGTTGCGCAGGAATGGCGCGAATGCGGCGGAAGCAACCAACAACGCGGGAATCAGTGCTTTTTTCATCGACGTGCCCTCCTTACGTAAATTGAACCCCCGTCGCAACCCGAGGCCTGCGGCCTCTATTTCTTTTTCTCCAACTGCTTGCCCAACTCTCGCGCGCGATCCACGGCTTCACTCGGACCGAAATCGTCCATCTCAAAATACTGCCGCAGCTCGATCTCCCCATCCTGATGCGGACCATGGGGAGCTGGAGCCCGTTTCGCCCACTCAATGGCTTCTTCCCTCGACTTCACCTGAATGATCCAGTAGCCGCCAATGATTTCCTTCGCCTCGCTGAACGGCCCATCGACCGCCGTCGCCTTCCCTCCTGAAAACTTGATCCGCGCCCCCGTGGACGTCGGCTGCAAACCGGCAAGGTCCAGAAGCACCCCCGCCTTCATCAACTCCTCGTTATATTTGCCCATCGCGGCAAGCAATTCTTCGCTCGGCATGCGCCCCGCTTCCGAGTCCTTGCTGGCCTTCACAATCATCATGAATCGCATCGCTCGGTCTCCTTATAGTTTTGGTCAGAAGCCGGGATTCGCTCCGGCTTCCACCGGCTGAAACCCTGCCTCTACTCTAACGTCGAACAAGACAGCTCGAAATCGACACCCCGGCATCACTTTTTGACAGGATTTGCCCTGCCCCGTAACGCCTTAAAAAGAAACCATTTGCGGGCAATGGCAGTTCCGGCGCTATCAGGAGTTGGACACCGACCTCCTTGCCGGCACGTCTTTGCCCACATCCCCAATCCTGCGGGAAACAGATACACGCTTGAGACTGCACCGTTAATGAGCGCTCGCGAAAAGAGCAACAAAACGGTTGCCTTTTCCATTGCACCCGGTTAATATGCAACCTGGAGGTTGCGTAACAATGAACCATACAATCGAAAAACGCATTGAACTTAAGGCCCCCGTTTCCCGCATATGGCGTGCTCTGACCGATCACCGCGAATTCGGCGAATGGTTTGGGGTCAAACTCGATGGCCCGTTTATGCCGGGCCAGATCTCGCGCGGCCAGATCACCATCCCCGGATACCAGCACGTCAAATGGGAGGCGGTCGTGCAGAAGATGGAGCCCGAGCGGCTGTTTTCCTTTACCGGTCACCCCCACGCTGTGGATCCCCAAATAGACTATTCGAAGGAAACGCCCACGCTCGTCGAATTCCGGCTGGAGAAAACCGCCTCCGGCACGCTGCTCGTCCTCACGGAGTCTGGCTTCGATAAAATCCCGAGCGACCGCCGCCTCGAAGCATTCCGCGAGAATGACGGCGGCTGGACGCAGCAAATGAACAACATCGAGAGCTATGTCGCGCAAAGGCCGTAGACCCGTCACCCGCAAACGCCACACCAGCGCGCCTGGCTTTGCGGCCTTGGGCGACGAGACGCGGCTGGCCCTGGTCGCCAAGCTCTGCGGCGGCCAGCCGTGCTCCATCTCTCAGCTAACGCATGGCTCCAGGCTTACTCGGCAAGCCATCACCAAGCATCTGCGGGTCTTGGAGAGCGCGGGAATCGTGCACTGTAGCCGTACGGGTCGTGAGAGCCGATTCGAGTTTGACCCCGAACCCATGGAAGAAATGAAGAGATACCTCAACCTCGTCTCTGAACAATGGGATCAAGCGCTGTCCAGACTAAAGTCGTTCGTGGAACGCTAGCGCTCTGGCCCGAGGACCGATCCGCAGGCGGCTCATGAGCCTGCGACGAGCTCCGATGCGCGTAAGGCTTGTCCACAACACGTCCGGCTACTCTGCCGTGGAATACGCTCGGTGATCCTTGGCTTCCCTCGCCGCACGTTCTTTCTTTTTCGGCTATCATAGTGTTGCGAACTCCGCGAAAGGACCGCCAGAATGGCCATCTCCGCAGGCAATTCGTTCAAGACGCGCGACACTCTGAACGTCGGCGCGCAAGCCTTCTTGATTCACCGCCTCGAATTCCTTGAAAAGCAGGGCGTCAGCACGCTTGCCAAACTTCCCTTCTCTCTCCGAGTTCTGCTGGAAAATCTCCTTCGTTTTGAAGATGGCCGCACCGTTCACCCCGAAGACATTCGCGCCCTCGCCGGATGGACTCCCAACGCCGCGCAAAAAGAAATTGCGTTCATGCCCGCTCGCGTCCTGCTCCAGGATTTTACCGGCGTGCCCGCCGTCGTCGATTTCGCCACCATGCGCGAAGCCATGAAGCGTATGGGCGGCAATCCGAAGCGCATCAATCCGCTCTTCCCCGCCGAGCTCGTCATCGACCATTCCGTCCAGGTTGACAGCTTTGGCAGCGCCAGCGCCTTCGGCTTGAACGCCGAACTCGAATTTCAGCGAAACGTCGAGCGTTACGCTTTCCTCCGCTGGGGCCAGACCGCCTTCCAGAATTTCAAAGTCGTCCCGCCCGACACAGGCATCTGCCACCAGGTCAATCTCGAATACCTAGCCCGCGTCGTCTGCGCCATGCCCAGCGGTAACAAATTCGAGGCCTATCCCGACTCTGTAGTGGGCACCGATTCGCACACCACCATGGTCAACGCCCTCGGCGTCTTCGGCTGGGGCGTCGGCGGCATCGAAGCGGAAGCCGCCATGCTGGGCCAGCCCTCGTCCATGCTCATTCCCGGGGTCGTCGGCTTCCGCCTGCACGGCAAGCTCAGCGAAGGCGCCACCGCCACCGACCTCGTTCTCACCGTCACCGAAATGCTTCGCAAAAAAGGTGTCGTCGGCAAATTCGTCGAATTCTACGGCACCGGCCTTTCCAGCTTGAGCGTTCCCGATCGCGCCACCATCGCCAACATGGCCCCGGAGTACGGCGCGACAATGGGCTTTTTCCCCGTCGATTCCGAAACGCTCGCCTACCTCCAATTCACCGGCCGCACTCACGAACAAATCGCACTCGTCGAAGCCTACTGCAAAGAGCAGTTCCTGTTCCGCACCGATTCGACTCCCGAGCCTCTGTTCAACGACAAACTGGAGCTCGATCTCTCGACCGTCGAATCGACCGTCGCCGGACCAAAGCGCCCGCAGGACCGCGTCCCGCTGCGCAATGCGAAGTCGTCGTTCACCAAAGTTGTCGAAGGCGCGCCCGACAAGCACGTGCAAGTACGGAACAATGGGGACTCTTTTGACTTTTCCAGCGGCGCGGTCGTCATCGCCGCAATCACCAGTTGCACCAACACTTCAAACCCGTCGCTGATGCTCGGCGCGGGCCTGCTCGCCAAAAAAGCCGTCGAGAGAGGCCTCCAAATCAAGCCCTGGGTAAAAACCAGCCTCGCACCGGGCTCGAAAGTCGTCACCGACTATCTCGCGGCCTCTGGGCTGAACGTTTATCTCGACAAACTCAAATTCAATCTGGTCGGCTACGGCTGCACCACTTGCATCGGCAACAGCGGCCCGCTTCCCGACGCCATCGGTGCGGCTATCAAAGACAACAATCTGGTCGCCGTCGCCGTCCTCAGCGGCAATCGCAATTTCGAAGGCCGCATCCATCCGCTGGTCCGCGCAAACTACCTGGCCTCGCCGCCGCTCGTGGTCGCTTACGCGCTGGCAGGCCGCATGGATCTCGATCTCACGACAGAATCTCTCGGCGACGGTTCCGATGGAAAACCCGTTTTCCTGCGCGACATCTGGCCCACGCCGCAAGAAATCGAAACCACCGTTCGCGCCTCGGTCACCACGGCCCAATATCTCAAGCAGTACGGCGAAGTTTTCGAGGGCGACGCCCACTGGAAGGGGATGAAAGTTCCCGAAGGCGATCTCTACCAGTGGGATCCCAAATCGACCTACATCAAGCTCCCTCCGTACTTCGAGAACATGCCCAAGCAGCCGTCAGCCCTCGCCGATATTCACGACGCCCGCGTGCTCGCCGTTCTCGGCGACAGCGTCACCACCGATCACATCTCTCCCGCGGGGTCCATCCCCGTCGATTCCCCGGCCGGAAAATATCTCGTCGCCAACGGCGTGAAGCCGCACGAATTCAATTCCTACGGCGCGCGCCGCGGCAATCACGAAGTCATGGTCCGTGGAACGTTCGCGAACATTCGCTTGCGCAACCAACTCGCTCCCGGCACCGAAGGCGGCTGGACGCTCTTTCTCCCCGGCGGCGAAAAAATGAGCATCTACGACGCCGCTGTGAAATATCGCGAAGCCGGTGTCCCGCTCGTGGTCATTGCCGGAAAAGAATACGGATCCGGCTCCTCGCGCGATTGGGCCGCCAAAGGCACGCGCCTGCTAGGAGCCCGAGCGGTCATCGCCGAAAGTTATGAACGCATCCACCGCAGCAACCTGATCGGCATGGGCGTCCTCCCGCTCGAATTCAAGCAGGGCCAAACCCGCGAATCACTCGGCCTGACCGGCCACGAAATTTTCTCGATCGATGGCGTTGCTTCGCTGGCTCCTGGCAAAGTCATCAGCGTCCACGCCAAATCCGAAGACGGCAAAGAAAAACAATTCACCGCCACCGCCCGCGTGGACACTCCCGAAGAAGTCTCCTATTACCGTCACGGCGGCATCCTGCAGTACGTCCTTCGCCAAATGCTGTAGGGGTCTCGAGCGATCCGCTCTCCGACATTCACATTCTGGAGCACGTCAGCTTCGTGATGAAGGAAGGCGTGGTCTACAAAAATACCCAATAGTCGATAATCCGCCCTGATCACTCTCTTTGCAGGGGCGGGGCTTGCTGCGGTCGGCGTCAAAACTGGCGCGAAACTCTCGGCAAGATCAATCCGTTAGGCGGTCTCTTCTCCCTGCGCCGTCTCGGCAAACTCTACGTCTGCGGTAAATCTTTCTTCGCCTAAGCCTCCACAGTCGTCTTCACCGCACGAAAGTGACTCCTAACGTAGAACAGCAACCCGACGCCAAGCGCAATCGACACCAGCGAGGCAGCTTGCGCGTTGCTCATCCCCAAAAATGACCGGGGATTGATGCGAATAAACTCGATCAGAAACCGCGCAATGCCCGTGAGAATCAGATAACAGCAGAAAATCGCGCCTTTGGCCATCGGCTCGCGTACATATTTGGCCCCCATGCGCCACAGCACCCACGCAATCACCAGCCAGATGAAAAATTCGTAAAGCGGCGTCGGATGAACCCGCTGCGTAGTAGGCACGACGCCGTTCGGGAAACTCATCCCCCAAGGAAGTGAAGTCGGCATACCGTAGTCACCGTCCCCCGAAAGCAAACACCCGATGCGCCCGATGGCGTAACCCACACAAGCCGCCGGCGAACAAATGTCCATAAACTCCAGCACCGGAATTTTCAAGCGCCGCGCCAAAAACAGCAGCGCCACAAATCCTCCAAGAAATCCTCCAAACCAGGCAAACCCAAACCGGCTGAACAGCTGCGGCCACGGATCGGCAAAAAATTCGCTCGGGCTTTCCAGCACGTGATACAGCCGCGCTCCAGCAAGACCCACAATCCCCGCGATCCCAATAACGAGAAACCCCTCGTCGCGCTTGCCCGCGTATCCTTTGATCTTCTCGAGCCGCCCCCGCCGCCGGTCGAAGTCGGCCTGGAGCACGTAAGCCGACACAAACAGCGCCGTGGCGACCATCAGTCCAAACGTCGGAATCGTGAGCGGCCCTAAGTGGAGGAAAGGAATCATGAGCAGTCGAAGGAAAGAGTATACATGGACGGGCCAGAGAGAAACTTAACGCCGCCAAGTTCGCGGCAATCCCCGGTACCGCAGAGGAATCATCAGCCCGCTTACTTTGAATCTAATCTGTCGCCGAGGGACGACCTCGGCGAGAGTGAAGGATGGCCCCTAGGAGGAGCCAGAAGGCTAGTGCGATGTATTCGGCGGTGGTGAACCGGCCCGGCGAAGCGGGGAGGAATTTCATCAGGACCAGCGCGAAGGCCGCTAGGGCACCGAAGGTGGCGACGATGCTGAGTTTCTTCCGTGACGTTGACGGCGGGTCGTCCCGTGAAATCACGAGGAGCAGGGACACGCAGGCGGCTAGCCAGCCGAAGGCGGAGGCTGCAGAGCCTACTTCGGTTACGGGGACCAGGAGGGCGTCGCCTAGGAAAAGCGCGGCTAAGGTTCCGGCGGCGATTATGAGGACGGCGTTGCTGGGTGTCTGGAACTGGGGATGGATGCGGGCTAACCCTGTGGGGATGGAGCCGTTGCGGCCGAACGCGAAGACCATCCGCGTGGAGGCGGCGAAGTTGCCGTTGAAGCACTGGAAGAGGCCAAACATGGCCATGACGAGTATGAGCTGCACGGGCCAATGCCTGCCGATGCCGTGCTCGAAGGCGACGGCGGTGGCAAAATGCTTGCCCTGCAGGCTTTGCCACGGCGCGATGTAGGAGACGGCGGCCACCGAGAAGGCGTAGAACAAGACGCCGACGCCCAGGGCCATGGCGATCGCAGTCATGTAGGTTTTGCCGCGGAGGTCGGGGTTGGCTTCTTCGGCGTACTTCGGGACGGACTCGAAGCCGGTGAGGAAATAAGGGACGATCTGTAGCGTTAGGAGAATCGAAACGAGCGGCGTCGAGTGGAAGACGGGATGAAGATTGGCAGGGGCGCCGCGGACGGCGCTGATTGCGACCAGAACGAGAAAGATCAGGAGTACGATGCTGGTCATACCCTTCTGGAAATCGGCGCTTAGGCGGATGCCGCGATAGTTGATGGTGGTGAGGAATACGGTGAGGGCGATGCCCAGAACCAGACGGAACAGGAAAACCGGTTGGCCTGCAACGCGATAGACCTCGATGGAATCGAGCTGGGGAAAAATGTAGGCAGCTATTTTGCCAAGGGCGATGGCTTCCCAGGGGCAAACGATGAAGTAGGCCAAGAGCATGATCCAGCCGGTGAAGTAGCTGATGACGGGAGGAAAAACTTGAGCCGTGTAGGCGGCTTCGCCGGCGGCATCGGGTACACGCAGGACCCATTGGCCGTAAACGTAGCCGACCGGGAGCAAGATTATTCCGCCAAGGACGAAGCCGAGGATTGCGCCTACAGGGCCCCCGCGACCTAGCCAGTCGTCCATCAGAACCAGCCAGCCAGTGCCGATCATGGTGCCAAATGCGAGAGCGAAATAATCGTGCAGGCGGAGTTTGTGGGCTAGCGTGGGCAATTGGTGTCCGGTCGCCGCGTGGTGAGCGAAATGTGCGACTTCTCCGGTGCTCGTATAGCACACAGGCGGAACCCCGTGCCACTTCAAGTCTTTGCTGGCCAGTATTTACAGGACGCAGAGGAGTTCGTAGAGGAGATTGGCGGCCAGGAGCGAGGTTAGCTCGCCGGTGTCAAAGGGCGGAGAGACTTCCACCAGGTCGCAGCCGACGATGTTGAGGCCGCGGAGAGCTCGGACCAGTTGCAGGATTTGGATGCTGGTGAAGCCGCCCACTTGGGGGGTGCCTGTGCCGGGAGCGAAGGCGGGGTCGACGGAGTCGATGTCGAGCGTGACGTAGACTGGTTTGTTTTTGAAGGCAGTTACGTGGCGTTGCACTTGGGGCATGCCTTTTTCGTGGAATTGTTCGGCGCTGACCATGCGCACTTTGTGTTCGCGGGCGAAATCGAAATCGTCTTCGCCGTAGACCTGGCCGCGAAGGCCCACTTGCAAGACGCCGCCGTCTTGCAAAAGTCCTTCCTCGAAAGCGCGGCGGAATGGCGTGCCGTGGGAATATTTGCTGCCGAAGTATTCGTCCCAAAGGTCGTTATGGGCATCGAACTGGATCAGGTTGACGGGGCCGCCGTGTTTTTTCGCGATGGCGCGGAGGATGGGGAGGCTGATGGAGTGGTCGCCGCCAACGCAGGCGGTGCGGGTTCCGGCAGCGAGAACCGGAGCTAGCCCCTGCTCAATGCGGCGGAAGGTGTCTTCGATGGAGAGCGGATTTACCGAGAGATCGCCGAAGTCGGCGACGCGATATTTGGCGAAGGGATTCAGTTTCAGGACGGGATTCCAGGGGCGAATGATGGCGGATTGCACGCGAACATAGCGCGGACCGAAGCGCGGACCAGGGCGATAGGTGGTGCCGCCATCGAAAGGCACGCCGATGATGGCGATGTCGAGTTCTTCGGGCTGGGTGATGTGCGGGAGGCGCATGAAGGTGGGAACGCCGGTGAAGCGGGCATACTCGAGGGCGTCAACTGGTTGCGGATGGGGCAGGCGGAAGGTGCGACCGGCTTTGGGTTTCGGCTTGGGCATGAACCGGGCATCTTAGGTGCGGGATTGAGCGAAGTCAACGCGACACGCGCGCGCTGT
>Ga0182018_10000581_pt1 | contig 46454 bp, 37 predicted proteins | sample 812P2MmetaG_FD_120490 | JGI IMG/M metagenome (GOLD analysis project Ga0182018, IMG submission 120490) | Permafrost microbial communities from Stordalen Mire, Sweden - 812P2M metaG | ecosystem: Environmental > Terrestrial > Soil > Wetlands > Permafrost | place: Sweden: Stordalen | collected... | reverse complement strand
GGCGCTCAGCGCCACGCGCAGATCGTCCAGCCGCTGTCCGATGCCGGCGCTGAGGTTGTCGGCCAGGGCGGGAAGGGCCGCGGGGCCCCGCTGCACGACCCCTCGCAGGGCGGCCGCCAGGCGCGCGGCCGGCTTGTCGCCCCGGCTGGCGAGCTGGGCCATCACGTCGGCGCAGCGGCCTGCGGCCGCGAGGATCTCATCGGGGGTCGGCGCCGGGGTCACGACCGGGGGTGAGAGCGTCGGGCCGAGGAGGGTCCCGGCGTCCGACAGGATCTCGAGCTTGGGCGCCTGGTCGCCGGGAATGAAGACACCGAGGCTCAGCACCCGGCCGACCTCGGGCAGCGAGCCGAGCTTCTCGGCGGCGGCGCGCGCGGCCGCCGGGTCCGCCAGGAATTCTATCGTGTACGGGGACGTGTTCGGATCCGCCATCAGATCGACGAGGGTGCGGACCGATTCGGCGCGCGGATTCTCCAGGTCGACCGGATTGAAATCGAATTTCAACCGCGGCAGCGCGGCGGCCGAGAGGGCCGCAAGCGCAAGCGCCGCCACGATCACGCCGCGCCGCCTGCGGTCAAGGAAGCGGTCCATGGGCGCGCCCCAGGCAAAGCCCGCGGCGTGGCGCTCGGCTCCCGCCCGGAACAGCCCGAGCAGGGCGGGCAGCAGGGTGAGGTTGAGGGCGAGGGCGATCACCATGCCCGTTCCCGCGATCAGCCCCAGGTCCCTGACGCCAAGGTAGGCGGTGGGAGCAAACGCCATGAAGCCGACGGCGGTGGCGACGGCGGCCACCGTGAGGGGCAGGCCCACGCCCGCGGCGGTCTTGCGCATGGCGTCGACGGGCTCCGCGGTCAGGCGCTCCGCCGAGTACCGAACGCTGAATTGGATTCCGAAGTCGATCGCGATGCCGATGAAGAGCGGGGCAAATGCGATCGAAACGGGATTGAACGGCCCGATCACCCGGATCGCGAAGGCGGCGCATCCCACCAGGCCGACGACCAGCGTGATGAGAATCGCCGCCATTGTGCGCGCCGAGCGCAGCCCGATCGCGAGCCAGAAGCAAAGCAGGCCCAGGCAGAGGACGGTCGAGAAGACCGCGCTTTCAGAAAGGGCGGCAAGCTGGTCGTTGTTGAGGGCGACCGGGCCGGTCACCCGCACGCTGATCCCCTTGTCCGGCGCCAGGCCGGCCTCCCGCGCGGCGGACCTGATCGCCTCGATGTCCTGCGAGGCCGCCTCGACCTGCCCAAAGCGAAGGACGGCCCGGGCGAGGATGAAGCGGCGCCGCCCGTCCGCCTGCACCTTCCGGCCGCTGAGCAGCGTCTGCCAGGATAGAGGCTGGCGGCGGCCGTCCAGGGCGGCCTCGGCCGAGTCGGCCACGAGCCCGAGCGGCTGGTCGATCGCGGCCGGGGCGACCGCGCCCCGGACGGCGCCTTCGCCAAGCAGGTCGATGGCATCCAGGACGCCGCGCACGCTCGGGTCGGCCGCGAGCGTGCCGATGAACGGCTGGGCGGAAATGAGGTGGTCCGCAAAATCCTGGACCTCGGCAGCCGGCAGAAAGAGGAGGCCGAAGCGCCTGAAATAGGGGTCCGCGTCGGGCTGGCGCACGTAATGGAAAAGGTCCGCCCTTGCCCGCATTCGCCGCGCAAGCTCCGCCGCCGCATCGGACGCCCGGTCGGGCGTCGTCGCGTCTACCACCACCAGGAGAAGGTCCTGGTTCTGCGGAAACTGGCGGTCCAGGTCGGCCGCCGCCCGCTGCCAGGGAAGGGTGGGATCGACCAGTTTGCCGGTGTCGCTGTCGATGCTGATGTGGCGCACGGCGTACATGGCCGCCGCGAAGGCGAGAAGCAGGACAACGGACGCGAGCGCGGCCGCGTGCCGCCGGCTGAACTCAACCGTTCGGAGGAGGATCGAGTTCATGACACGTCTGCCGCGGAGCGCCGCGGTTGCCGGGCCGCGCCGCGGCGGCAAATGGCCTCAGGCCGCCCGAGGCCGTGCGTTGGGGTTGATGCCTCCACCTATTTGGCCCAGCGCACCCTCCTGAGGATCATCGCGAACCATGGGGTGATGGCCCCGGATTCCTGCATCTGGGCCAACTGCTCCTGGTCCACCCAGCGCAGTGCCGAGACTTCCGCGCGGTCCGGCTTGATCGAGGTCTCCTCGGCCAGCCTCGCATAGAACACGTGATCCATCTCGTGCTCGAGCGCCCCGGACACGGGACAGCGCACGGGACCGTAATACATGCGGAACGCGGGCGCGACGGCGCCGTGGATCCGCAGCTCCTCAAACAGCCGGCGCCGCGCGGCCTTCGCGTACGGCTCCCGCGGGAGGGGATGGCTGCAGACGGCATTGCTCCAGTAGCCGGGCCAGGTCGTCTTTTCCGCCGCGCGGCGGGTGACGAGCATCCTCGTGCGCCTGGCGTTCCACACCACGATGCTGATCGCCCGGTGCGCCGCCCCCACCCGATGCGCCTCGAGGATGGCTATCGGAGGCCCGATGCCGCCCCTGCGATCGACTGTTTCCACGAGCCTCATTCGTGGCCCAAGGTAACGGCGCGTTTTGGCGCCTGTCGATACCCGATCACCCCTTGGCGCGCACACGATCAGACCGGCTTATCTAGCGGATTAACTGAGCGATACCAGAGCGCGGCCCGCGGAAAATATCGGTTGCCGTTTGCGATCTTTCAATCACGGTGTCGCGGGGCGGAATCAACCGCATGGCGCAGGCGCAACGCACCGGGGCGCCGGAGGAGGACGGGCGTTTCAAAACGAATGACGACTACCCAGGAGAACACGCAGACCGCGGTACGTGGCCCTGAACGGCCGGGCGGCAGCCTCGCCGGCGTGGAGCCCGCCATCGCCCGCTCGAGGGATTTCCTCCTCTCCCAGCAGCATCCCGACGGCTACTGGTCCGGCGAGGTCGAGGCCGACTCGATGCTGGAGGCCGACTATATCTTCCTTCACGTCCTCCTTGCGAGCGGCGAGCCCGGCCGGATGAGGCGTGCGCTCGCCGAGATCCTGCGGTGCCAGAAGGAGGACGGGAGCTGGAGCCTCTACCCGGGGGGCCCGGGCAACATCTCGCTCGCCGTCAAATGCTACCTTGCGTGCAAGCTGATGGGCATGGGAGCCGGCGATCCGCGGCTGGTCAAATGCCGCGAATGGGTCCTGAAGCACGGCGGCGTAGTGGAGTGCAACACCTTCACAAAGATTTATCTCTGCCTTCTCGGACAGTACGACCACGACGCGGCACCGGTCATCCCTCCGGAGATCGTGCTGTTTCCCAGGTGGTTTTATTTCAACATCTACGAAATCTCATCCTGGTCGCGCGCGATCCTTGTCCCCCTTGCGATCATCCACGCCAAGAAGCCGTTCAGGGCCATCCCGGCCGAGCAGGGTATCGACGAGCTGTTCGTCGGCGGCCGGGCCAACGCCAACCTGCGCCTGCGCATGGACCGGAAGTCGATTGTATCGTGGCGCAATTTCTTCCTCGTCCTGGACCGTGCGATGCACTGGATGGAGGCAGCCCGCATCCACCCGCTGCGAAAGCCGGCATTGGACCGCGCCGAGAATTGGCTGCTGGAGCGCCTGGAGATGTCGGACGGGCTGGGCGCCATCTACCCGGCCATGCTGAACGCCATCATTGCGCTGCGCTGCCTGGGCTACCCGGAGGACCATCCGCAGGTCATCCGCGCCCGGAGCGAGTTCGAGAAGCTGGGAATCGAGCGGGCGGCCACGGAGAAGGCGCCGGAGGCCACCTTCCGCATGCAACCCTGCGTCTCGCCGGTCTGGGACACGGCGCACGCCGTCTTTGCCCTGGGCGACGCCGGCATGCCGCCCGGCGACCCGCGGCTGGTCAAGGCCGCGGAATGGCTGCTCTCCAAGGAGGTTCGCCACAAGGGCGACTGGGCGGTCAAGGTCCGGGACACCCCGCCCAGCGGCTGGTACTTCGAGTTTGCCAACGAGTTTTATCCCGACACGGACGACACCGCCCAGGTCCTTCTGGGGCTGAGCAAGGCGGGCGACCCGCGCGACCGCGGCCGGCAGGAGGCCGCGCAGCGCGCCATCGCGTGGGAGTTCGCCATGCAGTGCCGCAATGGAGGGTGGGGAAGCTTCGACAAGGACTGCACCAAGATGATCTTCGAGAACATCCCCTTTGCGGACCACAACGCGATGCTGGACCCGCCCTCCGCGGACATCACCGGGCGCATCCTCGAGATGCTGGCGGCCTACGGCTACACGCGCGCCGACAAGCGGGTGGACCGGGCCGTCCGGTTCGTCTCCTCCCAGCAGGAGCCCGACGGGAGCTGGTTTGGCCGCTGGGGCGTGAACTACATCTACGGCACCTTCCTGGTGCTGCGCGGGCTTGACGCGATCGGCATCGATCACGAGGAGCCGCAGGTCCGGCGGGCCGCGGAATGGCTTCGCTCCGCCCAGAATTCCGACGGCGGCTGGGGCGAGACCTGCGGGACCTATGACGACCCGGGCACGCGCGGCGAGGGACCGAGCACGCCGTCGCAGACCGCGTGGGGGGTCCTCGGGCTTCTCGCCGCCGGCGACACCTCGTCCGACTCCGTCGCCAGGGGCGTGGGTTGGCTGCTTCGCCGCCAAGGGGGCGACGGCAGCTGGGACGAGTCCGACGGCGCCGGGTGGGCACGCCAGGCGCAGTACACGGCGACCGGCTTTCCCAGAGTCTTTTATCTGGCCTATCGCCTGTACCGCCAATACTTTCCGCTCATGGCGCTCGCCGCCTACCGACGGGCCGTGGAAAACGCCACATAAGGCAGCGCCGAGGGTCAAACACGAATATGGCTATCCCGATCTCCCAGATGTGGACCGTTGCCACCTATGTCCTGAAAAACAGGCTGGCGGGCAACAAGCGCTATCCGCTGGTGCTGATGCTGGAGCCCCTCTTCAGGTGCAACCTGGCCTGCGCCGGCTGCGGCAAGGTCCAGTATCCCGCCCACATCCTGAAGCGGCAGCTCACCCCGGAGGAGTGCTTCGCGGCCGTGGAGGAGTGCGGCGCCCCGATGGTCTCGCTGCCCGGAGGCGAGCCGCTGCTGCATCCGCAGATCGTCGAGATCGTCAACGGCCTGGTCGCGCGGAAGAAGTACGTCTACCTGTGCACCAACGCCCTGATGCTCAAGCGGCGCCTTCCGGAGTTCACCCCGTCGAAGTACCTCACCTTCTCGGTGCACCTGGACGGCCAGCGCGAGCACCACGATTTCTCGGTCTGCCGCGAGGGCGGCTACGACATCGCGGTCGAGGGCATCAGGGAGGCCGTCAAGGGCGGCTTCCGCGTGACAACCAACGCGACCTTCTTCGACGGCGCCGACCCCAAGTCCATCCGGGGCTTCTTCGACGAGGTGATGGACATGGGCGTCGAGGGCATCGTGCTTTCACCCGGATATAGCTACGAGAAGGCCCCGGACCAGAGCCACTTCATGGGCCGTGCCCGCGCCCGCCGGCTGTTCCGCTCCGTGCTGTCCAACCGGAAGCCGACATGGAAGTTCAACATGTCGCCGTTGTTCCTCGAGTTCCTCATGGGCGACCGCAAGTACGAGTGCACCCCCTGGGGTTCGCCGGCGTTCAACATATTCGGCTGGCAGCGGCCCTGCTACCTGCTACAGGACGGGTACACGGCGACGTTCAAGGAGCTGCTCGAGACCACGAAGTGGGAGGATTACGGCGCGGCGAGCGGCAACCCCAAGTGCGCCAACTGCATGGTCAGCTGCGGCTATGAGCCCACGGCGGTGATGGATGGCTTCGGCTCGCTGGGCGGCTTCTGGGGGATGGTGCGTGGCACGTTCAAGAGCTACCGCGACCCGGAGGCGCTGAGGGCGCTGAACGAGGACGGCCCTCCCGGGCCGGGGGCCCCGTCGCCGATCGAGCATCCCGTCCAGGCCCTCAAGGAGACCTGCTCATGAGCGCCGAGGCGCCGAAATACACGCTGGAGCAGGTCGAGACGATGGAGCTGGCCCCGGGGGCCGAGCACCAGAACGTGCAGGGCTGGATCCCCGCGCTTGGGAGCGACGGGGAGCTGCGTGACGCCCTGGAGAAGGCCTTCGACTACCGCGGCGACGTGGCGATCACGCTCAAGAGCGGCGAGCGCATCGACGCCTTCATCTTCAACCGCCATACCGGGGCGACGCTGGCGGATTCCCACGTGGAGTACTTCGCCCCGAAGGTGGCGCAAAAGCTCAGGCTGAGCTATGCCGACATCGACCGCCTCGAGTTCAGCGGCAAGGATTGCGCCGCGGGAAAGCAGTGGCAGGACTGGGTGACCAAGTACAATGAACGCAAGGCCGCCGGGGAGAAGGGCATCGCTCTCAACCCGGATGCGCTGGACTAGCGGGCCGCGCGCTGGCGCCCCCCGGCCCGGCCCGGCGGGAGGGGCAGGAAATCCGTGAGGGTCTTCCTTACGGGCGCGACCGGGTTTGTCGGCCATCATGTGGCCCGTGCGCTGGCCGCACAGGGCGCCGAGCTTCGCCTGCTGGTCCGGAAGTCCAGCAACCTTGCGCACCTCGAGGGCGTCGCCGGCGAGACGCACCTCGGCGACCTCGACCGGCCGGAGTCCCTGGCTCCCGCGCTGGCCGGCTGCGATGCCGTGGTCCACGTGGCCGCCGACTACCGCCTCTGGATCCGCGACCCGCAGGCGATGCACCGCACCAACGTGGACGGCACGGGAAGCCTGCTCCGGCTGGCCCGCGAGGCCCGCGTGCCGCGCTTTGTCTACACCTCAAGCGTCGCCACCATGAATTTTCGCGTCGATGGCGTCGCCATCGACGAGGACACACCGGTGTCCCTTGGCGACATGGTCAGCCACTACAAGCGGTCCAAGTTCCTGGCCGAGCAGCAGGCCGAATCGGCCGCGCGGGGCGGCCAGGACGTCATCATCCTTAACCCCACGACGCCCGTCGGCCCGTATGACGCCAAGCCCACGCCCACGGGCCGCATCTTCGTGGATTTTCTCAACGGGAGATTTCCCGCCTACGTGGACACCGGGCTCAACCTGGTCGACGTGGCGGAGGTCGCCCGCACCCACGTTGACGCGCTCACCCGCGGCACGCCGGGCAGGCGTTATATTCTCGGCGGCGAAAACCTGACCCTGAAGCAGATCCTGGACCGGATGTCGGCGATCACCGGCCTCGCGTCCCCCACGCTCCGGATCCCCTTCGCCGTCGCCGCGACCTACGCCTTCCTCGACGAATGGATCACGGGCCGCGTCCGCGGGCGCGAGCCGCGCGCCACCCTCGAGCAGGTTCGAATGGGCCGAAAGAAGATGTTCGCCTCCAGCGCCCGCGCGGAGCGGGAGCTGGGCTTCCGCGTCGTCCCGGTCCACGGCGCCATGCGCGCCGCCATCGAGTGGTTTCGCGCCAACGGATACGCGTCCCCGGCATGAGGAGGGTCGCCATCATCGCCGCGATGGCCGGGGAACTGAAGCCGCTCGTCCGCGGCTGGCGGCACGAATCCCGAAACGGCGTCGACCTGTGGCGCCTGAGCCGCGGCGAGGGCGCGTGGATCGCGGCCTGCGCGGGGGCCGGCACCGACGCCGCGACGCGGGCCCTGGTCGAGGTGGAGAAGGATGGGGCCGTGGACATGGTCCTTTCCGCCGGCTGGGCCGGGGCCTTGCGCGAGACCTATGCGACCGGAAGCGCGTATCGGGTCGCCCGGGTCATCGACGCGCGCACCGGCGAGGATTTCGGGACGGCCTCCCGTGCCGGGGAGTGCTGCCTCGTCACCGCCGGCGGGTTTGCCGATCAGGCGGAGAAGCGGCGGCTTGCCGCCGTCCATGGCGCCGACCTCGTGGACATGGAGGCGGCAGGCGTCGCCCGCGCCGCCGGGAGGCGCGGCATCCCGTTCTCCTGCGTCAAGGGAGTCAGCGACGGTGCGGATGACCGGCTGCCCGCTTTCGACGGCTTCCTCAAACCGGACGGGCGGTTTGCGTGGGCCCGATTCATCCTTTTTGCCGCCCTGCGGCCCTGGCGCTGGCCGGCGCTGGCGCGGCTGGGCGCGAACAGCAGGCAAGCCGCCCGGAGCATCCGGGACTGCCTGCTGGATATTCTGGATGAATGAGATATCATTTTGAACGCATGACGATTGTGATTGAGAGTGTTTCCGCGCGGGAACTAGGTAGGGGCGACCCGTAGAGACGCCATGAAAACGGCAACCCTGCAACCGGACAACCAAGCGCGGGACAACAAGGCGCTGATAGAGCAAGGCTGGGCGGCGCTCCCGCCCTCCTACCGCATCCCCGAGGTTGCGCCCACGCTCGCCGAGGCCCGCGATTATTGCCGACGGCTCGCGGAATCGCACTACGAGAACTTTCACGTCGCCTCGTGGTTCCTGCCCAAGGCGCTTCGCCCGCATTTCCATGCGATCTACGCCTACTGCCGCATCTCGGACGATCTGGGGGACGAGGTGGGCGACACGGCCCAGTCCCTGGCATTGCTCGGCCAGTGGAGCCGCGAACTCGACGCCTGCTACGAGGGCAGGGCGCGCCACCCGGTCTTCGTGGCGCTGGGGGAGACGATCCGCGCCTGCTCCATTCCCAAGGAGCCGTTTTCAGACCTGCTGGCGGCTTTTCGGCAGGACCAGACCGTGACGCGGTACGCATCGATGCAGGACCTCCTGGCCTACTGCCGCTATTCGGCCAATCCGGTGGGCCGCCTGGTGCTCCATGCCTGCGGCGAGACCGGCGAGGAGCGATTCCGCCTCTCGGACGCGACGTGCTCGGCGCTGCAGCTGGCCAATTTCTGGCAGGATGTGCGCAAGGACTACGCCATGGGCCGCGTCTATATGCCGCAGGACGACATGGCGCGTTTCGGCGTGACCGATGAAACCATCGCCGGCGGCATCGCCACGCCCGGATTCCGGGAGCTGGTCCGGTTCGAGGTCGACTTTGCGCGCGGCCTCTTCGAGGAGGGACGCGCGCTGGTCGGCAAGGTCGCCCGGGACCTGGCGCTGGACCTGGATCTCTTCACCCGAGGCGGCCTGGAGATCCTGCGCGCGATCGAGCGCCAGGACTACGACGTGCTCGCCTCCCGGCCGGCGATATCAAGGGGCACCAAGGTCAAGCTGGCGATGGGCGCCGTGGGCGGCCGGACGCTCGGCCTCTTGCGCCCAGGCGGGCGATCCGCACGGAGGGCTCCTTGACGCGCGTGCTCACAGGGGAAGGGGCCGGGACGGGCGCGGCCTACGCGGCATGCCGGGCGATCGCCAGGAGCAGGGCGAAGAATTTCTACTACGCCTTTGTCGCCCTGCCGGTGCCGCGGCGCAACGCCATCTGCGCCATCTATGCCTTCATGCGCCGCGCCGACGACCTGGCCGACGACGAGGGCCTTCCCGTCGGCGAGCGCCGCCGCCTCCTGGACGAATGGCTGGCGGAGTGGAGGGAGGTGTGCCGGGGCGCGCCCACGGCCGACCCGGTCTTCCTCGCCGTCCGCGACGCGACGATGCGGTTCGAGATCCCGCTCGGCCTGCTGGACGAGCTTGTGGCCGGCATCACGAGGGACCTGACGCCGCGGACGGGCGACGCGCCGGACACCTACGCCACATTCGACGACCTGTATGACTATTGCTACGGGGTGGCCTCGGTCGTGGGACTGGTCTGCATCCGGATCTTCGGCTACAAGGACCCCGGCGCGGAGAAACTGGCCGAGGAGACGGGAATCGCGTTCCAGCTCACCAACATCCTGCGCGACGTGGCCGAGGACGCGGAGCGCAACCGGGTCTACCTGCCGCTCGAGGACCTGAGGGCCCAGGGCGTCTCCCTGGAATCCCTGCTCCGCCGCGAGCGCGGCACGCCGCCGACGCCCAGCGAGCGCGCGCTGCTTGCCGAGATCGGCCGCCGCGCCGAGGGCTACTACAAGTCAGCGCATATGCTGCTGCCGCTCATCGACCGGGAAAGCCAGCCCGCCATGCTTGCGCTGGTCACGATCTACCACCGGCTGCTCGAGCGCATTCGGCGCGCGGACTACGATGTGTTCTCCAGCCGGGCCAGCGTGCCGATGGTGCAAAAGCTTGGGGTTCTGGCCGTGGCCCAGGCGCGCATGGCCCTGGCGCGGCTGTTTGTTTGAGCCGCCCGGGGCAGAGTTCCGGGAGGACCGTCACCGTCGTGGGCGGCGGCGTGGCCGGAATGGCCGCGGCTTGCGCCCTTGCCGAGGCCGGCATGCGCGTGCAGCTCGCCGAGCGGCGCAGCTACCTGGGCGGCCGGGCGTCTTCCTTCCTGCATCCGGGCGTCGGCGAGGTCATCGACAACTGCCAGCACGTGCTCTTCGGCTGCTGCACCAACCTGAAGGGTTTTTACCGGCGCATCGGGGTCGCCGACCGCATCCGCTGGACAAGCGAGATGACGATGATCGAGCCCGGCGGGCGCCGCTCGCCCCTCGGCCCCTCGTGGCTGCCCGCGCCGCTTCACAGCCTGCCGAGCTTTCTGGCCTCCCGGGCGTTCACGCTGGGTGACAAGCTGGCGCTGGGTCGCGCCTTCCAGGGGCTCATGCGCCCGATCCCGGGCGATTCGACCGAGAGCCTGGGGGCATGGCTGGCTCGAAAGAAGCAGACAAAGGGGGCCCTCAACCGCTTCTGGAGGCTGGTGATCGCCAGCGCGTTGAACGCGGACATCGACTCGATCTCGCTTCCCTACGCGGCCAAGGTGATCCGGGAGCTGTTCATGAACTCGGCGGAGGCGGGCAGCATGGGGATGAGCACCGTGCCGCTGGGCGAGCTCTACGCGGGCGCGCTTGAATTCCTTGAACATCGCGGCTCCAGCGTCCTTTTCAACACACGGGTGGAGTCGGCGGCCTGGGATGCGGCCGCCTCGGGGTGGACGCTTCCCACATCCTCCGGCGCCGTGACATCGGAGTTCCTCGTGCTTGCGCTGCCCTTCGAGGCCATGGCCAAACTGCTGCCGCAGATGCCTCCGGCCGACGGCGGCGGCCGCCTGGCCTCGCAGCTGCAGCACCACGAGCACTGGCCCATCTGCAGCGTGCACCTGTGGTTCGACCGTGAGATCACCACGCTCGACCACGCCGTCCTCCTGGACCGCGAGATCCACTGGATGTACAACAAGGGCCGGCTCCATCCCTGGCGCAAGGTCAACGGCAGCTACGTGGAGCTGGTGGTCAGCGCCGCCCGCAGCTTTGCCGCGCTCACCAGCGCGCAGGCCGTCGCGAAGGCGGTCGGAGAGCTGGCGGAGTTCTTTCCCGCCGTCCGCTCGGCGCATCTCGAGAAGGGCGCCATGGTAAAGGAAATTCACGCCACGTTCGGGGTGTCCCCCGGAATCGACGCCTCCCGGCCGACCTCCGGATCGCCATGGCCGAACTGTTTCCTGGCCGGCGACTGGACCGCGACCGGCTGGCCCTCGACGATGGAGAGCGCCGCGCGCTCGGGGCACCTGGCCGCCGAGGCCGTCTGCCGCGGAATCGGCGAACCGAGGACGTTCCTCGAGCCCGACCTGAAACCTCGGGGACTGATGCGCCTGGTGGGGGCGGCGAATGCCCAATCCATTTGACGGGGGCCGGCGGACCGTTCGATGGGTGAACATGTCCTGAGCGTGCGCCCGACCGACCTTGAGGGACGGGTATATTCGTCCGGGCGCACGCTGGGAATCGCGCGGCCCTGACCGGGCCCCTCGCTGGTTCAGGTAGGCGGCGCCAGCGCCGGCGCCGCGAGCGTCCATCGGTAGGTCTTTAGCCTTCCAACCGGCGTCGACGCTGCGCCGACGAGCGGGATTGGCTGACCGGAGGAAATCGTTGGCGGCGCCTCGAGCACGGCGACCGGCATGATATCAACGTTCACCACGCAAACCGCGGGCAGGCTCTCGTTCCCTAGTTCATCTATCACGACAAGTGAGAAGTTTAGCTGGCTGCCTGGAGCAGGCGGCGGATTGACGGTCACCAATGCCGTTCCGTCGGGAGTGTCCTGTGAAACGCCGGCGGTCAATGTGATATTCGACATACGGAACGACTGACTCGTATCACAAGGCCGGTTTGCCCACGCAACTCCAAAAGATTCCGGGACCTGACGCCTTGGGATCGGGGCGTCAAGGTTCCGCCGAAGGGATGCCACCCCTGCGCGTGTTCACGGCGCGGGATACTGGTGACCGCGAGGCCGCGGTAACTGGAACTGCTGATGGCTCGTCAGCGGGGGGAGTCAGCAATACACGCGCAAGGCTGTGGGTATCAATAAAGCGCAGCCAATCTGCGTAAAATCGTTGCCTGTCCGATCGGAATCCTCCGATGATTCGGCCAACGAAATCGTCCACATTATTGGCTTGGCGATTGCCAAGTCTCTGACGATCTGAGGGCCCTCAACCAATACGTCATAACTCCAAAAAAACATGCGCGCCCAAAGGAAAAAAGCTAAGGCGAAACCCAACGTCAAATTCAAGGATCTAAAGTCGAAGAAGAATCCCAAGGGGGGGATTAGCTTCGGAGCCAGCAATCCCGCGACAAAGCACGGCTAGCTCCCAACTGCCGACGCCGAAGCTCGATCTTCCGTCGTGGCGCTATAAGATATTCGTCTGGAATAGGTTGGCAATTAGCCACCGCTTCCTGGGCGGAAGCCGCAGAAAACGCCGAAGGGAACGATGGCGGAGATGCGGCAGCGCGGGATGCTCCGGGGTTCAACTTCGCCGCGCCGTGAGTAGTGGATCTGAAGCTTTCGATTGTCGTGTGCATCTAAGATGTACAACCGAAGCCCATTCCCGAGATGTTGAGGTAAATCGGGGGAAAGCCGGAGTTGGGTCATTTTCCCATTGGAATCCGCTAAGAATGGCCCGCTGAAGGTTCGTCTGCATGCCGTAATTGTTTCAAGTCTGGCGGTCGTTTCTCTTTTGGTGTTTTATTGGCTGGGTTCAGATCGGGACAGTCTGGCAGACGGCTATCGCTTTCGCGGCGTCCAATCGGATTACTACAGCCTGCTGGTAAGAGGCTTTTCGCGGGACCAGCTCTCGCTCCCATTCACGCCCGCAATCTACCGCTTCGCGCGAGCCGATGGAACGGTGCCCGATCGAATGAGAGCTCCGTTGGATACGAGCTATTATAAGGGACGCGTGTATCTTTATTTTGGGGTGGTACCGGCCGTCTTGGTGTTGCTTCCGTACCATCTCTTGACCGGTGACGACCTCTCACTGAATGTCCCGACGCTGGCCTTCACGGCGCTCGGTTTTCTAGTTTCGCTACGATGGTACTGGCGACTGCGGCGGACCCACTTCATGCGCGCTGCATTGGCCGCCGACGCATGCGCAGTGCTCGCGCTGGCATTCGCGCCTGCCACGGTCTTTCTGGTCCGTCGATCGATGTTTTACGAACTGCCCTTGGCAGCAGGCTATGCGTTCTTGATGATAATGTTGTCTGAGCTGGAAAACGGGCTGAACCGGGAGCGGGGCGCATTGAGGAGCATCGCGATCGCGAGCGCCGCTTGGGGTCTGGCTGTTGGATGCCATCCGACTTATCTCTTTCTCGCGCCGCTGCTGCTAGTCTCCGCATGGGTTTTGGGTAGGCGTCGCCCACCGGGCCGCGACACAATCAACGCCATCCGTCTTGTCGGGGCCGCGGCCCTTCCCGCTGCAGTTATTGGATTTGGCCTTGCGTGCTACAATTACGCCCGTTTCGAGAGCATTTTCGAGTTTGGGTTCAATTATCAGGCGAATTCGATCTTCTTTAATGGTGCCGCTCTTCGGAGCCTGGCGTTCGTCCCCGCCAATGTAAGATGGTATTATTTTACGCCGCCATCGCTCATGCCGTATTTCCCGTTTGTTTTCCCCGCGAATGCTTCGTTTCGACCTCCGGGATACTACGGGTTTGAGGCAATGCATGGACAGTTTCTGGTGATACTCTGGGTGGCCTGGAGCGTTGGTGGCGCCTTGTTGTTGGCAGGCAAACAACTCGGGCGTCCGGGAATCACGCGCCCGTTGTTGCTCCTGACAGCGAGCTATCTGGTTTCCGCCTGTCTTATCTTTCCATTGGGATTCCGTGCCAATAGGTACCTTGCGGACTTCCAGGCTCCGCTGGTGTTCGGAGCCGTCCTGCTGGCGGCAGCGGGAAGCCACTATGGACCCCGGGGTGCACTGAGCCGCTTTTGGCACTTCGGCTGCCTTGTGCTCTGCATGATCGCGGCGGTAGACAACATCGCTGCGAGCATTCAACAGTTCGATAGCTTCAAGTACACCCGGCCCGGGAGCTTTGCTCGGCTCTCGCGCGCACTGAACCCATCATGGGCATTTTGGGATAGGCACGGACTCGTGAAGTCCGGCGTTGTGAGCTTCGACGTCACGTTCGCGGCACAGAGAGAAACCGTTAACGAACCGTTGCTCACGACCGGAACGCCGTTCTACAGCGATGCCGTCTATGTGGAACAGGACCGCGGCGGAGACGTGCAACTGTTCGTCGATCACCTTGGGTACGGCGGCCCCAAGGGCGAACACCTTCATTACGACCTCACCCATTCCCACCATGTCGAGTGCGAATTAGGCAGCTTTCTGCCTCCGCTAACAGACCCATGCTTTGACGAGATCATCCCAGGCTCGGCGAAATCGTTAAAGTCTATCGCGCGCATAAAGGTTGATGGGGCGACCGTGATCGATGGCTCAATGGAGTTCTACGATTCCGCCCCTTGGCTTCGGCTCTTCGGGGAGAATCCGCTGACTTGGACCGTGTTCTCCGAGCATTTTTCGGGTGGAATCAAAAGCGTTCGCTGGACGCCTTCAGTGAAAATGGAATCGCGACGGTCGTCCGTGCGGAATCAAGCTTGGCTCCGGCTTAAGGGAGGTGTGCCCACCGACGGTGCCGCTGCTGGCGGGCAGCCTTTACTAGTGACGGGGTCGACCGGAAATGGGGCACTTCTCCTGCTTGATCGAATCGGTACTTCGCGCTGGGAGGCGGCGGTCGACGAATGGAATTATGGCGCCTCGAGGAGTCCCTCGTTCGAGATGGCCGACGGTCAACATCTATTCGATATACTTATTGGCCCGAGTGTGGCCGACGACCCGATCTGGATTGGAACTGAAGCTGCTGGACTCGCGAGCCCATATAAGGACCGCTTGCTTGTATGGATCGATGCTCGCCTCGTAGCAAATTTGCGCTTGGTCCATTACCGCGATGAATTCAAGCAGGCGTCAATTGGATCGAACCGAGAGGGATTTTCGACCGCCCGATCCGAGTTCTCCGGCGATCTTGAACGAATCGCGGTGGCACCGAATGAGGCTGCGGGATTGCTCAAGCTTGTTGGCAGCACAAGCAATTGATTTTCTTGAATATTAAAGACGGGCTTTCCCGCCGAGAATTGGCGTTTGGACGGGAACCGAGCCATACCAAACGGTACAGAAAGCTCCCCAGGCGAGTGCGAAGAATTAATCGAAACGTCGCGAGCCATGCCTGTGGGCATCACAGTAACTCGCGTTCCTGTTATTCAGCACGCAGCGCAACCATGGGATCAACCTTCGATGCCCGAAGGGCCGGCAAGAAGCTGGCAAGTAACGTGAGGATCGTAAGAGCGGCGCTTACCGTTGAAAACGTCCAAAAATCAAAGGCGCTCGTTTCGAAGAGCATGCTTTGGAGGATACGTGTGAGTGCAAGGGATCCTGCCAATCCCGCAGCCAGGCCAATGAATACCACTCTCATGCTCTGGCCCACTACCAACCGGGTATTGTCGCCGGATGTCGCGCCCAACGCGGAGCGGATGCCGAGCTCGCGGGTACGCTGGGCTACATTCCACGCTACAATGCCATATATTCCCACCGCCGCGAGCGCGCTCGCCATAGCCGCGAAAAGACCGAGAAGCACGGTGCTAAAGCGACTCTGGCGCAGGCTATCGGCAAGGGTGTTTTCCATTGTCGATAAGTCTTCGATGGGTTGATTGACGTCGACAGCACTGACGATTGATCTGGCCGCAGCGGCCGTCAAAAGCGGGTCTCCTTCGGTGCGAATCAGGACAAACATTTTGTTTCGCATGCCAACGGCTGTCCAAGACTGATCTATGGGGACGTAAGCCGCGGGAGGCGGCTCTGAATCTAGGCCGAAATTTCGCGAGCTCTGCACGACGCCCACGACGCGCGACCACTGGAATTTGTCGAGGCCCTTCGGCAGCAAGCCAGGCTTGTTCAGGTTTGCTGGTAGCCCGAGCATGACGCTTTGTCCGAGCGGCTCGCTGTCCCTTAGGAATTGTTTCACTGCCGCTTCGTTCAAGATTATTACCGGCTCCGATCCGGCTCGATCTGACTCGGAGAAGACTCTTCCCTTCACCAAACGCAGTCCCTGAGCAGCAAAGTAATCTGCAGTAACCGCACTGAATTGGACTCCTTTCAAATCCTTGAAGCTCGAATAGGAACGATCGTGCGTGATGAGGGGCATCCCGGAACCGCCGAGTAGCGGCACGTTGCTTGAGGCCGCCGCGGCCTTTACGCTAGGAAGCTGCTTGGCCCGCTGAACAACTTCTTCGAAGAAGCGGGTCGCTTCATTGGCAGTGGGATAGCGGGATTGTGGTAGCTTGATGGTCATCACGAGCAGGTTCTCGGCATTGAAGCCCGGATTGACGGATTGGAGCCTCGAAAGACTGCGGATAAGCAGACCCGCGCCGACCAGCAGTATGAGGGACAGCGCTACCTCGCCTACGATGAGGCCCGAGCGCACGCGGAAGCTGCGTGGTCCTCCCGTGCCGCGCCCCCCTTCCTGCAACGCGACGGTCAATTGTCCCCGAGTTACCTCAAGTGCGGGGAACAGGGCGAAAAGAAGCATGGTTCCTGTGCAGAGGGCGAAAGAAAAGAGCATAACCGGAATATTCACAGCGATGACTGCCTCCGCAGGTATCACGTCCGCAGGAAGGATGGAGAGGAGACCCCTTAGGCCCCACGCCCCAACGATGATCCCGGCAGCGGCTCCAAGCATTGCGAGCGGGATGCACTCGAGAAGGACTTGGCGAACCAGGCGCGGCCGTCCAGCTCCTAGCGCGGTCCTAATGGCAAACTCACGCTGGCGTGAATTTGCACGGGCGAGTAGGAGGTTGGCGACATTCGCGCAAGCTATGAGAAGGACAAAACCAACCGCCCCAAAAAGCATAAGCAGAGGCCTGCGAATGTCTCCGGTGACATTGTCCATCAAGAGGGTCGCTTCGGCCCCTACGTTCTTGTTGGTATCGGGGAATTGATCCGCAATCCTCTTGGCGATAACGTTAAGCTCGGCATTGCCCTCCTTCAACGTGGCAGTTGGCTTGAGCTTCCCCACGACCCAAGTGTTCATCCGCATAACCCGGCTTCGCATGAGTTCGGTGTCCGCCTCCAAACCCGCCGGTATCCATACGTCTGCACCCCAGAACTTGAAGCGCGGCGGCATTACTCCCACCACCGTATAGGCCTTGCCGTCGAGCATAAGCTCATGGCCCAGGATTTGCGGACTGCTTCCGAGGTGCTCCTCCCAGATAGAGGCCCCGATAACGCAGACTGGGGCGGCTCCCGGGCGATCCTCCGCCTCGGTGAACGTGCGGCCTAGCATTGCCGGCACACCAAGCAAGGGCCAGACCGGGGCTGAAACAAGGGCTCCTTTGAGACTCGCGGGTTCTTTCACCTCGGTGAGCGTCAGGTCCCTGTTTGCAGCAAAAGCAAGGTAGTCAAACGTCTGGGCCTGCTTGCGCATTTCAAGGTAGTCAAGATAGGTAACCGACATCCGGCCGTTCCCGTCGACAGGCTTGGAACCAACAAAGATGATGCGCTCGGAATTCGTATACGGAAACGGGTGGAGCAACACCGCGTGGATGACGCTGAATATGGCGGTGTTAGCCCCAACACCCAAAGCGAGCACCACGACAATCGTTGCTGTGAATCCCGGTGCTTTCCGGAGAAGGCGGAAGGCGAGGACGATATCAGCGAGGACGGAACTCATTTGGTTTGGAAGGATTCATTGCCGCGAAAGGAGGGGACTATCGATCACAACTAGCACCGCCTGTGCCAAGAGATTGGAGTTGCATAAGAACCTTCTCTCCAAGGCGTAAGATTCGACGGCAAGAGTCGGAAACGGCTCGAACTCTCCAAATACGGGAAACGGCCGTCCCAAATCTGGGATGCCTCGGCAGGTACCCGAATTCAACGGCTCTATCCGAGTCCCCGCCTGGGGCAAAGGAATGGGCGGCGTTCCATTCTGCCCTTTTTGTGTGCGCCCTGTGTGCGGATTCCGGTTCTCCTATGACCGTGGTGCCCTCAAGGAGAATCGAACTCCTGTTTGGGCCTTGAGAGGGCCCCGTCCTAGCCGCTAGACGATGAGGGCGTTCCGCGGAAGGGAGAACGCTCCAAATTTGCGCGCGATCGTCAAGCTGGGAGTGGGCGCATTTTGCGCTTTCACGGTATTTGGTCTTTCGATGGTATCGGCCCGTGCGGGACAATTTCAGGAAGATTCTCGGGGTGAGGTTCTACATCTCCGACCTCGACGGGCTTCTAGAACTTATGGACGCGGGCGGCCTTATCGTGGTGCCGTCGGCGCCGGTCATGGTCCGCCTCGCGGATGACCCGGCCCACCGCGAGGCGTTGGAGAATGCGGATCTCGCGGTCACCGACAGCGGCTATATGGTGCTCCTTTGGCTCCTGCGCACCGGCGAGCGCGTTAGGCGGATCTCCGGCCTGCGGCTGCTCCGGGCTCTTTTTGGCCGCGGGGGCTTCCGGGCCAGGGGGGAAACCTTCTGGGTGATGCCGTCGGCGGAGGACTCCGAGGCCAATCTCGCATGGCTGCGCGGCCAAGGCTTCGATGTCTCCACCGGCGACGCCTACGTGGCGCCGCTCTACCCAGTGGCGGGCCCGATTTCCGACGACAGGCTCCTTGAATTGCTGGATTCCCGGCGCCCCCGGCTGGTCGTCATCGCGCTCAGCGGCGGCGTGCAGGAAAGGCTGGGATGGGGGCTGCGCAGGCGGCTCGGCGGTGCGCCGACGATCCTCTGCACAGGGGGCGCCATCGCGTTTCTATCCGGGCGGCAGGCGCGGATCCCGGTATGGGCCGACCGCCTGGCGCTGGGATGGCTCCTTCGCTTCATCGCGTCTCCCCGCTCGTTTGCTGCAAAGGTCAAGGGGATCCAGCGCCTGGCCCCCATGATATGGAAGTTCGGGTCCCGGAGTGTTTCCTCGGGTGAGCTCCGTTGAGGGCAATCCTTCCGCCCGAGAGTCGCGGAAAATGCCCCGCCGCGCCCGGCACCCGCGGGCCTAGCGGGCAGGGGCCGCGTCCAAGCGGGCGGCGGTGTGGATGACGGGCTGGCTTGTCGCGTCGCCGAGGAAAGACAGGAAGTCGGCCTTGAACTTGGCTCGCGAGGGGGCGTGGATGTAGAGCATGTGGCCCGCCTCGTAATAGGTGAAGCGAAGGTTGGAGCGCACGGACGGGTCCAGGTTCATCGCGGCCACGATGCTTTCCGCGCCGTAGAAGGGCGTGGCCAGGTCGTAATAGCTGCACGTGACCCAGACCTTGAGGTAGGGATTGCGGGTCATCGCCTTGCGCAGGGCCTCCGCCGTGTTCGGAAAACCCTCGCCGGCGTCGCCGAAATTCCACGGCTGAACGTCGGTCAGGCTCTCGTAGGTCATGTCGCTCTCGTACTTCAGCTCCCGCCGGACGTAGTCGTTGAAGGCGGCGACGAGGGGCGGCCCCACGGCCTCGAAGCTGGGATCATAGTCGGCTTCGCCCTGTGTGTCCCCGGGGGAATAGCTGATGCCGGTGAAGCGCGCGTCATAACGGCCGACATAGCGGCCCTCCCCAAGGAGAAGCCGCCTGAAGAACAGCCTGTTGGGCATCCGGAGCCGCAGGAGCTTATACTCGCTGGACGGGATTCCCGTGAACCGGCTCAGCTCGTCCGCCACATGCTGGCGGTCCGCCGCGGAAACCGCATCGCCATGCAGGAGCGCGAGCGCGTATTCGCCGCCGGCGAAGACCCTCGCCTCCTGCGCGATCTCGGCCACGGACTTGGCCTCCATTTCCGGCGACAGCCTGTGATGGTACCAGGCCGCGGTCGCGTAGCTCGGGAGGAAATCGACGTAGGGCTCCTCGTTCTGCGGCGAAAACTCGATTGTCTGGTAGCTGAGCACCGACGAGACGAGGATGATGCCGTTCAGGTAGAGGCCGTAGCGGGTCTGCAGGTAGTCCGAAAGCCCCGCCGCACGGAAGGTGCCGTAGCTTTCACCAAGGATTATCTTTGGCGAAAGCCACCGCGAGTTGCGCGACGTGTAGAGGCGGATGAAGTCGCCGACGCTGGCGATGTCCTCCTTGAGCCCATGGAACTGCCTCGGGTCCTCCTTTGGCATGGGCCGGCTGTAGCCCGTGGAGACCGGGTCGATGAAGACCAGGTCGGTGGCGTCCAGCCAGGTGGATTCGTTGTCCGTCAGCTGATACGGCGGGGGAGGCGCCTCGCCCTCGTCCGTGAGCACGGCGCGGCGCGGCGCGACGGCGCCGATATGCAGCCAGATGGAGGCTGATCCCGGGCCGCCGTTGAACATATAGGTGATGGGGCGCTTCGCCGGGTCCGCCACGTCGTCCAGCGTGTACGCCACGAAGAACACCTTCGCCTTGGGCTTGAGGCCGTCGTCGAACTTGGCGGCCTCCCCCTTGGACCCGGCGGGGGCCTTTTCCTCTGCGCCGGCCTGCAGGGAAGTCTTCCCCTCCTCCTCCTTCAGGATGAGGTAGCCCGCGGTCGCATGGTATCTCAGCGCCTTGCCGTTCACGGTGATGGTGTGGGCGGTGACCGACAGCGGCGGCTCGGCTTCCGGCTTGGCGTCGCCCTTATCGAGGTCGGCGGCCTTGGGGTCGGCGGGCTTGGGTTCGGAGCGAAGCGGGCACGCGAGGACAGCGATCAGCGACAGGGCGGCAACGGGGAAGAGAGGGGACGTGGGCATGGGATGGGCGGGCTCGGTTTCGACCGGGGATTTCCGGCTAGAATGGCGCCTCGGTCAAGTGGCAAGGCGCGGTACGGCCGGCGCAAACGGAAGCCAGGCCCGGGCCCGGAAGTCGGGATTTCCAGCCGGCTGTTGAACTCGATGGCTTTTCCGTATCCTATGGCCCCTTCACGCTATGGTCCTGGGACTCACCGGCGGGTTTGGCTGCGGCAAATCGACAGCGGCGAAGCTATTCGCCGGCCGGGGATTCCGCCATATCGACTCGGATGCGATCGTTCGCGAGAGGGTCCTTCCGACCGATGCCTTAAGCGCCGAACTGAGGGGGCGGTACGGCGACCGGGTATTCCTGCCTTCGGGCCCGGTCGACCGCCCCGCGCTGGCCCGAATCGTCTTCTCGGATGATACGGAAAGGCTCTGGCTCGAGGAACTTACGCATCCCGGTTTCTTTGAGATCACCCGGTCGATGTTCCGGGAGGACCCCGGGGCCGATTTCGTGGTGGAGGTACCCCTTCTGTTCGAGAAGTCGCTCGAGAATTGGTTTGATTTCACGGTCTGCGTCGCGTGTGATTCCTCCTCGCAACTCGCCCGCCTGGAGCAGCGAGGTCTGGACCGCGCGCTCGCCGGGCAACGCATATCAAAGCAATTGCCGCTGGCTCGGAAGATCGAGCTGTCCGATTTCGTCCTGTGGAATGACGGTTCAACCGGATTTCTCAAGGCCCAGGTCGACCGCATCGTGGACTCCCTCGACCGCGCCAAGGCAGTCACCCCTCTCACAGAACCCTGATGTCCCTTCCCCCAAAGACCGAAGACGAAGTCTCCACCTCCGGCGACGACGCGGGCGGCAAGCCCGCCAAGCGCGGCAGGCCGCGCACCCGCAAGCCGGACGGGGAAGCCGCGCCGGCTTCGTCGGACGCCCCGGCGGCGATTTTTGTGCCGGAAGCAAGGCCCGAATCCTCTCCATCCCCGCAGTCCGCCCCCGCCGCGCCGCGCGAGACGGACCATGCCGATGGCGCGCGGGAAACCCGCGAACCCGCTGCCGATTCGGGAGGCGACGGCCGGCAGGGCGGCCATGGCGAATGGCAGGACCGCAATTCCTGGAAGCGCAACAAGCGGAAGCGCGGCCGCCACGGCGGACACTGGCAGCCGGGCTCCGGCGGCGGCCCCGCTTCCCACTATCCCCCGCAGCCCCCTCCTCCCGCCCCCGCGCCCGTATACGGCGACCTCCCCGATCCCGCCCGGTTCAACGACCTGGCGGCCCTCGACGCCCTCGCAAAGGAGATCTCCTCGGGGAAGGGGGAGCCGGTCTACCTGGATCACCTCTACTCGCTCAACCTGGCCGACCTGACGGCGTTCGCGCGCGGCCTCAAGATCCCCTTCGAGGGCGCGCCAAACCGGCTCCAGCTGATCCTGAGGATATTTGTCGCGGCGACCGAGGAACGCCGCCCGCTGGCGGACCGCGGATACATCGACATGACCGACCGCGGCGCGTTCATCGTCCACGAGCAGGTCAACTACCGGCTTTATCCGGAGGATGCCTACCTTCCCGAAAGCCTGATCCGTCGCTACGGGCTGAAGCGCGGGCACCAGGTCGAGGTGCTGATCCAGCCGCCCCGGGACGGGGAGCGCTGCCCGTCGGTCGTGCGCATCGACAAGGTGATGGGACATGATCCCGAAGACATCTCAAAGGTCACCCCGTTCGAGGAGCTGATTCCGTACTACCCGCTCAAGAGGATCCTTCTCGAGGACGTCGAGGCGCAGAAGGACGTGTCGATGCGCACGGTGGACATCCTCACGCCCATCGGTTTCGGCCAGCGGGGGCTCATCGTCGCGCCGCCCAGGACGGGCAAGACGATCCTCCTGCAGAACATAGCGAACTCGGTTTCGGAGAACAGCCCCACCGCGAAGCTGATCTGCCTGCTCGTCGACGAGCGGCCCGAGGAGGTGACGGACTTCAGGCGCCACACGAAGGGCGAGGTGGTCTCGTCGACCTTCGACGAGGCCCCCGAGAGCCACGTCCACTGCGCCGAGATGGTCGGCGAGAAGGCCCGGCGCCTCGTGGAGCAGGGGGAGCACGTGGTCATCCTCCTCGACTCGATCACGCGGCTCGCGCGGGCCTACAACGCCCTCGCCTCGAGCTCGGGCAAGATCATGTCGGGCGGCCTGGAGTCCAACGCCCTCCAGAAGCCCAAGCGGTTCTTCGGCGCCGCCCGCAACATCGAGGGGGCCGGCAGCCTCACGATCATCGCGACCGCGCTCGTCGACACGGGCAGCCGCGCGGACGAGATCATTTTCGAGGAATTCAAGGGCACCGGCAACATGGAGCTCCACCTCGACCGCGGCCTGGTCGAACGCAGGATCTTCCCCGCCATCAACATCGACCGCTCCGGCACCCGCAAGGAGGAGCTGATCTACCATCCCGAGGAGCTCCAGCGGATCTACGGCCTGCGGCGGGCGATGCAGGGCCTCGGGCCCATCGAATCCATGGAAATGTTGATTCAACGCTTGAAGAAGACCAAATCCAACGCTGAATTCCTATTGAGCCTTAGCCGGCAGTAGCCTCCATGCCCGCCACCGTCGAAACAGCAAACTACGAGATGAACGAATTGCTCGAACTCGTGTTCGAGCAAAACGCCTCCGACCTGCACCTGCAGGTCGGCCAGCCGCCGACGCTTCGCCTGAGCGGCAGCATGACCCCCATTGACGGGCCGCCACTGACGCCGATCGACACCGAGAAGCTCATGCTGGCGATCACCCCCGACGTCCACGTCCAGAGCACCAAGCTGAACGGGGGCGCCGACTTCGGCTTCGCCTACATGGAAAAGGCGCGGTTCCGCGTTTCGGTGCTGAAGGCGAAGGGGAACTACGGCCTTGTCCTGCGCCAGATCCCGAACCGGATGTTCGGCCTGAGGGACATCGGGCTGCCGGACAAGGTCCGCGAGTTGCTCTACCGGCCCCGCGGGCTGATTCTCGTCACGGGGCCGACGGGCTCGGGAAAGTCGACGACCCTGGCGTCGATGATCAACTACGTGAACGAGAACCGGGACGGACACATCATCACCATCGAGGACCCGATCGAGTACTACCACGCGCACAAGCGCTGCGTGGTGACCCAGCGCGAGGTCCACGTCGACGTCCCGAGCTTCTCCGAGGCGATCCGCCGGGGCCTGCGCCAGGACCCCGACATCATCCTGGTGGGCGAAATGCGCGACCTTGAGACGATCGAGGCCGCGATCAGCGCGGCCGAGACGGGGCACCTCGTGTTCGGCACCCTTCACACGAACGGCGCCGCCAAGACGGTCGACCGCATCGTGGACGCGTTCCCGGCCAACATGAAGGACATGATCCGGACGCAGCTCGCCTCGTCGCTGGTCGCCGTCATCTCCCAGGTCCTCTGCAAGAAGATCGGCGGCGGCCGCGTCGCCGGGTACGAGATCATGGTCAACACGAGCTCGATCGCCTCCCTGATCCGCGAGAACAAGACCTTCCGCATCAACTCCGACATCCAGACGGGCGCCAACCTGGGGATGATCACGATGGACACGCACCTCATGAACCTCGTGAACCGGGAGCTCGTCTCGCCCGACGAGGTGCTGGACAAGGCCCAGGACCCCGTGGCGATGAGGGACCGGCTCGTGCAGATGGGCGCGAGGCTTCGGGAGCTCTGACACCGGCCCGGGCTCAGGGCGGGAGCCGCTTGACGAGCAGCGGCACGTCAAGGCCGAGGATCCTCTCGGTGAAATCGTCGCCGGGCTGCGCGTTGCGGAGCGCCCGCTGGACCATCCCCATCCTTGCGTCCAGCTCGTCCACCTTCGAGACAAAGACCGCCTCGGGCGTCGCCGCGAGCACGGCCGCCCCCCATTCGAGCTTCCCCTGGTGGCTCAGGATGATGTGCTCGAGCCGCTCGGTCCGGTCCGGGTCGAGCTTCGCCTTGATCGCGGCCCGCCGCACGAGCTGGTATCCCAGCACCACGTGGCCCTGGAGGATGCCGCGCCGTCCCCGCTTCGCCGCGAGCGCCCCCTCGTACTCGATGGTCTTTCCCGTGTCATGGAGGAGGATGCCCGCCATCGCAAGGTCCGGGTCCACCTCGGGATAGAGGGGCAGGAGCGCCCTGGCGGCGCGCGCCATGTGGATCGTGTGCTCGAGGAGCCCGTGACGGTAGGCGTGGTGCATCATCGTGGCCGCCGGCGCCGTGCGGAACGCCTCGCCGACCTCGTCCAGCACGTGCCGCACCGTCGCCCTGAGCTCGCCCTGCCGGATCGATTCGACGAAGCCGTCGAGCTCCTTCCAGAGCCCGTCCGCGTCCTCGGGCGCCGTCTCCACGAGGTTTGCGACGACCTCGGGCGACGACAGCTCCTCGGGGGGCACGACCGAGGCGCGCGACAGCTTCGGGGAGAGCCGGCCCTGGTAGGAGTCCGTCCTGCCCTCGACGCGGATCACCGCGCCTTCCCCCGCCGAGCGGACGACCTCGAACGCGGGGCTGTCCGAGAACACGGTGCAGCTGAACGATCCCGTCCGGTCTCCCAGCTCGGCGTTCAGGTACGGGTTGCCGTTCGAGGCCGTCTTGGTCGCGAGCTTCCTCAGGACGAGGATGCTCGCGAACGGGCGGCCGGCGGGGGCGTCCGCGGCCTTCAGGTCGCGCACCGACGAAAGGGGGGAGGGGGATTCAGGCATGTTTCTTGACGAGTTCCGTGTAGGCTTTGAAGAAGGGATGGGCCGCGCCGCCCAGGATCGAGTAGAAAACGGTTTCCGCGGGCAGGATGTGGGCGCCGGCGCGGGCGAGCGCGTCCAGGCATGCCCTGGCGTCGGCTTCGCGCCGGGCCCCGACGCAGTCGGCGAGCACCGTGACCGAGAGGGAGGACTGGAGCGCGTCGACCGCGGTCTGGTAGACGCAGACGGGGGTCTCCACGCCGCAGAGGAGCAGGTGCTCGATGCGGCCGCCCGCCGTCAGCAGGAGATGCGCCGGGCTGCCGGGCGCCAGGGCGGAAAACGCGTCCTTGGGGTGGACCTCGGGCGCCTCGACGAGGGCCAGCAGGGACGGGTCGGTCGCGCCGAGCTTCTGCGGCACCTGCTCGGTGAAGGCCACCGGGATCCCGAGCCCGAGCGCCGAGGAGACCGCGAACCGGCACCTTCCGAGGACCTGCGCGCCGTGCGCGACGGCGCGCAGGAACACCGGCTGCAGGTCAAGGCAGAGCAGCAGGGCTCCCTCGGCGGGTCTGTCGGGCTTCACGTGAAATAGCGCTGGCGGGCCTTGACCTGGACAAGCCGCTTTTCAGGCAGCACGAGGGCGGTGAGGCTTCCGCCGAGGACGCAGCCGGTGTCGATCCCGATGGACCACTTGAGCTTGTAGACCTCGGGCCTCGGCGTGTGGCCGTAGACGACGAAGGGCGGGCCGCCCCAGAGGTCGGCCCACGGGGGCGCGTCGGGCGCGTCGGCGCGCTTCCTCGGCCTGCCGTCGCTGTCGACGACCTGGATCCGGGTGACCACCTCGGCGGGCTGCTTCTGCCAGGGCTCGTTGGGGAGGAACCCGCCATGGACGAAGACCGTGTTGAGCTCGGGCTCCTCGAAGGTGAGGGGCATCGACTCCAGGTAGGCCCAGTCCTCGGGGCGCAGCCGGTCGAAGGTCTCGAGGTCGCGCTCCTTGATGTACTTCCTGTCCCCGGTCCTTCGGTACTTGAGCAGCCTGAGCTCGTGGTTGCCCAGGAGGGAGGTGGAGCCCGCCGCGCGGGCGAGGTCGATCACCCGGTTGCTGTCCGGGCCGCGGTTGACAAGGTCCCCGAGGAGCACGAGACGGTCGCCGCCCTGGAGCTCGAGCAGCTCGAGCATCTCGGCGAATTCGATGTGGCAGCCGTGGATGTCGCCAACGGCAATGAGGCGTCCGGTCATGGATGAAACTGCCGCGAGTGGCGTTGCGGCGCAAATTTGCTAGCGTCCACCCGGCGTGGAAGTAAACAAGAAAGGCTCCAGACCATGGAATTGAACCTGCAACCCCGGGCCGCGGCGTGTTTCGTGTGCGGCCAGCCCTTCCGCGAGGGAGACCGCGTCGCGAGCCTCCTGGCGAGGACGGATGCCGGGGCCGTCGTGCGGTACGACGCTCTCGAGTCCCATGCGGGCTCGCTCCATCCCGAGGGCTTTGTCGCCTGCCGCTGGGTCCAGGTCTTCAGGCCTCCGCAGAAGGAGGAGAACGCGGAGCGGGCGCTCAAGCTCACGGCCGAGACCCTCTTCCTGACCCTCGCCGACCCGTCCACGGAGGCGACCCCCGAGACGGAGCGGCTTGTCCGCTTCCTCGCCCTGATGCTCGAGCGAAAGAGGCTGCTGCGCCCGAGGGGCCGGGCGCCCGACGGGACCCGGGACCTCTACGAGCACGCGCGCACCAAGCAGCTCTACGAGGTTCCCGCGATCGACCTGAGCCCGGAGTTCTTCGTCGCCGTGCGGGAGCAGCTCTCGGTTCTCGTGGGAGAGCCCAGGGCGCCGCAGGCACCCGAGGTGCCGGCTTCGACCGGAGCCTGATGGCCTCCCTGCGCCTTGAGCTGCCCGCTCCGGCCGTTGGCCGCGTCGGGGCCCTGGATGAGCTCAAAGGGGTGGCGATCCTCCTGATCATCCTGTACCACGCGGGCGGGGTGCTGGGCCTGGAGAACAACGCCCACGGGGACGTGGGGGTCGACATGTTCGTCATCCTGAGCGGGATGGGACTCACGCTGGGTTCAGCGGCCGGGAGCGGGTCCCGGTTTCTCCTGCGCCGGTTCTGGAGGGTCTATCCCGCGTACTGGATCGTGCTCACGGCGCTCCTGGCCGGCGACGCCCTTCTCTGGAACAGGCATTTCTCGACGGCCGACATCACCCTCCATTACCTGGGCGTCCACGCGTGGTTTGGCGACAGGTTCGCCCTGAGCATCAACGACTCTTTCTGGTTCGTCACCCTGATCGTCTCCCTCTACCTGGTCTACGTCCCGCTGCGGCGCTTTGTCGACCGGCCCGACAGGCTCCTCTTCTACGGCGCCCTCGTCTCGATCGTGCCGGCGGTGTTCTATTATCGCATCCGGCAGCCCGTCGGGTTCGACCACCTTTCGCTTCGCATCCCGGGATTCTTCCTGGGGCTGCTGTTCGGCCGCCTGCTCAGGACCGGCCGCCTGGACATCGCCGCGACCCCGGCGCTGGGGGGCGCCTTCCTGATCCTCTTCTACGTGCCCTTCACCCAGAACTTCGTCTTCGCGTCGGTCTGGGTCGGGTTCGCGCTCATGATGGCCTACGCCTACCTGGTGCGGCCGTTCACGAGCCCGGGGACCCGCGGCGCCCTCAGGTTCCTCGGCGACCGGTCCCTGGAGATCTTCCTGATCCACCAGCCCCTCCTCCGCGAATACAACAGCTACGTCCAGCGGCACCTGTTCCCGGGCTCGGCCTTGACCCCCGGCTCGCTCATCGTCGGGATGATCGTCGGCCTGGCGGTCACGGTGGCGCTGAGCGACGGGCTCCACAGGCTGCTCAGGCGCCTCCCGGGGCGCGCGCCCGACCGCCCGCCGCCGGATGGGATTGCCTCGATGTAATGCTCACAAAGGAACGCTTCCCGGGGCCCGGCGGGACCTCGATATATGCCCTCGACATGATTTCCCAGGGCGGTAGGGTCGCGGCCGACGATCTTGTTCAGCATCAGTCCAGATGAAGCCTTCAAAGGAGGAAAATTGACATGCCGACGTCTTCTTGTCCGTGGTCCGAACAGAGGGAGATTCGCGTGCCGGCCACCGGCGAAGTGGTGGTCGAGGCGGTCGGAGCCGGCTACTGGGAGGTCGAACGGGCCGCGGAGCTTAAGGGGTACGAGCTCATGGAGGACGTCTTGAAGAAGTTCGATAAGTGGTACCGCAGCATCACGTGCGAGGGAGACTGCAAGAAGGCCGGCGACGAATGCCAAAAGGCGTTTCTTTGGATCGGGCCGCCGGATGTCGTCAAGACGGCGGCCAAGACCGTCAAGGGCGGCCGTTGGAAAAGCACATGGCAGATAGAGCTGCACGCTGTCGGGACGCTGAAGATCATGTGCCAGTGCGCCCCGCCGCGTCACGGCGGCACGATCGTGGTCCGCTGAGGCGCCGCCGCGGCGCAGGTTCGGCCTGACCCGCGCCTACACCCGGACCGGCACGCCCTGCTCCGAGAGGTATCGCTTGACCCCGGGGATCGTGAGGGTCCCGAAATGGAAGAGGGAGGCCGCGAGGACGGCGCTGGCGCGGCCCCTGCCGAGCACGTCGGCGAAGTGCTCGAGGCGCCCGGCGCCCCCGCTCGCCACCACGGGCACCGGCACCGCGTCGCTCACCCTGCGGGTGAGCTCGATGTCGTAGCCCGCCTGCGTGCCATCCCGGTCCATGCTCGTGAGGAGGATCTCGCCGGCCCCCATCTCGACGCCCTTGACGGCCCACTCGACGGCCTCGAGGCCGGTGGGGTTGCGCCCGCCGTGGGTGTGCACGCGCCAGCGCGTGCCGTCGCCGGGCTCCAGCTTCGCGTCGATCGCGAGGACGATGCACTGGGACCCGAAGCGGTCGGAGGCCTCCAGGATGAGGCCCGGGTCGGCGATCGCCGCCGTGTTGAGGGAGACCTTGTCCGCGCCGGACCTGAGCATCGCCCCGATGTCATCGGCGGACCGCAGGCCGCCGCCGACGGTGAGGGGCATGAAGCAGCGCTCCGCGGTCGCCGCCACGACGTCGCGCATGATCCGGCGCCCGTCGCTTGACGCGGTGATGTCGAGGAACACGAGCTCGTCGGCGCCCTGCGCATCGTAGGCCGCCGCGCACTCCACCGGGTCGCCCGCGTCGCGCAGCTCCTGGAACCTGACCCCCTTCACGACCCTGCCGGCGGTGACGTCGAGGCAGGGGATGATCCTGCACGAGAGCATCAGCCCTCTTCCCGCACGACGTCCGGGTCGAAATTGACGGCCAGGCGGTAGACGTGCCCCGGCCTCATGATGAGCGGGTGGTCCCTGATCAGGTACTGCAGGTAGTGGATCTTCCCGAAGTTGGTGCGGTAGGTCGGGTCCGCGCTCACCACCTCGGTGTCCTGCCAGTTGGCCTGGAAGTCGTCCTTGATGACGGTGCAGCGGTGGCCCAGCGGCCCCAGGATCGGCGAGCCCGGCACGCGGTACTTGGAGTGCGGGGCCGCGACGACCAGGACGTAGCGGAACTTGTCGAGCGTCACCTGCTGCTTGACCGTGTAGGCGAACTCGCACGCGACCTTCTTGCCCGAGAAATTCCACTGGACCTTGACGCTGCCGAGGTTCCGGACCATCTCCTCCTTGGTCGTGATCAGGTCGGGCTGCTCATAGCGGAAGAAGAAGCTGTTGCGCATGCCGAGGCCCGTGACGCAGTTCTTTCCGTAGAACGCCGGCAGGGTGACATGGTCCCCGAACGTGAGCTCGGGAAGCATCACCGGCAGGTAGACGTTGTTCGGCCAGTCAAAGACGCCGGGGGAGTGGGGGAAGGGGAGCGCGTCGCTCGAGAGGTGGCCCCCGCAGCTGATGAGCGGGACCGTCAGGTGCAGGCCCGACTCGGCGTCGCGGTAGAGGAAGAGGCCCTGCTCCTTGCGGTTCGCCTTGTCGAAGATCACGAACCGGCCCGACGTCCGGGGGGGCTCCGACCACGGGGCGCCCGTCGGCATCTGCACGGTCTTCACGAGGCGGGACCACTGGCAGAGGTAGCGCGCGGCGTCAAAGTTGGCCATGCGCGTCGTGTGCTGCTTGTAGGCGGTCCGCTCGTCGTCGCGCAGGTCGAGGAACCCGTGCTCCTGGTCGAGGTAGGTCTGGTAGAAGAACATGAACAGCCTGCGAAGGATGTCGAAGTACCTCTGCCTCTGCTCGTCGGGGATCCAGCCGTCGCGCAGGCCCTGCAGGATCAGGCTCACGCAGTGCATCTGCCCGTAGGCGCCCGCGGCCCGCCCGAACGCCCAGCCCAGGCCGTCCGCCCTCACCAGGTCGGGCATCATCCGGATGTACTTCTCCGCATAGGTGCGAAGCGTGGGAAGCTTGCGGTCGCGCACGCCGTTGTTGGCGTGGAGCTGGAGCGCCGAGCGGATGAAGACCAGCGCCATGACCCCGTACAGGTTGAAGTTGCCGCCCAGGCCCGCGACCGAGTCGTCGAAGAAGCCGGCCGAGCTGGTCTGGTTGATCCGGTCCACCATGCGCTCGATGAGCCTCGAGGTCTCGTCCTTCTTGGAGAGCCCGAGGCTGAACCGGGCCACCGCCTTCGCGACGTTGAACGCCTGCCAGTGGTTGTCGTAGTCGCTGCGGTGGAGGAGCTGCTTGTCGAGGCGCTGCTGGGTCTCCTCGACCAGGCGCTCCCAGACCGGGTTGCGGTCCTTCGACGGGCCGAAGCACAGGAGGCCGAGGGCGGCGTAGGCCAGGCCGTTCTCCGCGGGAGGCTCCGTGAACATTTGGGCCGTCACGCAGCGCGCGGCCAGGTCGATGATGTCGAATTCCTTGAGCGTCGTCTCCCCCGTCGCGCGGTAGTATTCGCCGAGCGCGAACGCGACATGCCCCGGCTCATCGGGCCGCGACTGCTCGCCAGGGGTGGGAAGAACGGTGCCGTCGGGTTGGATTGAGTCGAGGTTGTGCCCCAGGATCGATCGGGCCATGTCGAGGCATTGCTCGGAGAAACTATGCATGCGTTTGATTCAGCGGTAGGTAGGGGCGGAAGGGTCAGGATGCCGATCGCGCGCAGGGGCGTGCAAGGGCGAAGTTCTGGGTCAGCGGGTGATCAGCTTGAGAAACTCGTCGTTGGTCTTCGTCTTCGAGAGGCGGGCGATCATCGTCTCGGTCGCCTCCTCGATCTTCTGCTGCACGAGGGCGCGGCGGAAAAAGTGGATCCCCTCGAGCTTCTTGGCGTCGATGAGGAGCTCCTCCTTGCGGGTGCCCGAGGCCGCGACGTTGATGGCGGGCCAGAGGCGCATCTCGGCGCACTTGCGGTCCAGGACGAGCTCCATGTTGCCGGTGCCCTTGAACTCCTGGAAGATGACGTCGTCCATCCGGCTCCCGGTCTCGACGAGGACCGACGCGACGATCGTGAGGGAGCCGGCCTCCTCGGTGTTGCGCGCTGCGGCGAAGAGCTGGCGGGGCCTCTCGAGGGCGCGGACGTCGAGGCCGCCCGAGCCGGTGCGGCCCGAATTGCGCTGCGTGTTGTGGGCCCGGGAAAGGCGCGTGATCGAGTCCACGAAGAGGACGACGTGCCTGCCGGCCTCGACGAGCCGCTTTGCGCGCTCGATGCAGAGGTCCGCGATCCGGATGTGGTTCTCGATCTGCTCGTCGTTGGACGAGGCCCAGATCTCCGCGGGGACGCTGCGCCTGAAGTCGGTGACCTCCTCGGGGCGCTCGTCGACCAGGAGGATCATCACGTGGCACTCGGGATTGTTCTCGAGGATTCCGAGCGCCATGTCGCGCAGGAGAATCGTCTTCCCGGTCCGGGGAGGCGCGACGATCAGGCCGCGCGTGCCCTTCCCGATGGGGCAGAACAGGTCGACGGCGCGCGTCGTCATCCGGCCGTCCTTCATCTCGAGCTTGAGGTGCTTGTCCGGGGACACCGTGGTGAGCGCGGCGAAGTCGAGCCGGCTGCGCCGCTCCTCGAGCGCCATCCCGTCGACGGTCTCGATGTAGCGCATCTTGGGATTCGGGAACCGGCCCTCGGGCGGGAACGCGGTCCCGCCGACGAGGGATCCGGCCTTGAGCTTGAAGCGCCGGATCAGCTCCTTCGGGACAAACGTGTCCGTCGGGCGCCGCTTGCCGTTCTTCACCATGTCGAGGAGCTGGCCGTTGCCCCCCTTGGTCACGTCGATGTCGAGGATCCCCTCGACATGGATCGTGTTGTCAAAGGGCGGGGCGGCAGCCGTCGCGGCGGCCGGAGCAGCGGGGGAGGCTGCGGCGTCCTCTTGGGGCGCGGCGGGCTGTTCCGCCGAGGCGGAAAGGGATTTCTTTTCCATACAAAATGAAGGCAGGGCGCGCCCGCGCTTGACGCTCAAAACTCAAGGGGGGATAAGTGCCGCGTCTTTCGAGCGTCCCTAACCCCCAATCAGCCACATCGTGACCGAGCAGACGATTACCTCAATATCCCGGGAAACCCGGGTTGTCAGGCCTTCGGCCGAGTTCAAAGCCCAAGCCAATCTTGGGAGCGAAGCCCTATATAAGAGGCTGTATGCGGAGTCTGTCAACACTCCCGAGAAATTCTGGGGGAGGCAGGCGCGGGAATACCTCACCTGGCGGCGTCCATTCAAGAGCGTGCTGAACTGGAAGTTGCCGCATGCCAAGTGGTTCGAAAGCGGCCAGCTGAATGTCGCGGAGAACTGCCTCGACCGCCACCTCACGACCGGGCGCGCCAACAAGGCGGCGATCATCTTCGAGGGCGAGCCGGGGGACGTCCGGACGCTGACCTACAGGCAGCTGCACATGGAGGTGTGCCGGATGGCCAACGCGCTCGATGGGCTCGGCCTGGGCAAGGGCGACCGCGCGGCGATCTACATGCCGATGGTGCCCGAGGCCGCGATCGCCATGCTCGCATGCGCGCGGCTGGGCATCATCCACACGGTCATCTTCGGCGGGTTTTCCAGCGAGGCGATCAAGGACCGGGTGAACGACTGCAAGGCGCGGGTCATCATCACGGCGGACGGCGGCTGGCGACGCGGCAAGATCGTCGAGCTGAAGGCGAGCGTGGACCGCGCCGTCCCGGCGACGCCGAGCGTCGAGCATGTGATCGTCCTCAGGCGCACGGGCCACGAAGTGGCGATGGCCGAGGGGCGCGACATCTGGTGGCACGACCTTGTCGCGGGCAAGGCCGCTTCGCACAACGCGAGGTCCTTCGGGAGCGAGCACCCGCTCTTCATCCTCTACACGAGCGGGTCCACCGGGAAGCCGAAGGGCGTCCTGCACACGAGCGCGGGCTACCTCCTCGGGGCCGCGATCACGATGAAGTACGTCTTCGACCTCAAGGAGGACGACGTCTATTTCTGCACGGCCGACGTCGGCTGGGTCACGGGACACAGCTACGTGGTGTACGGGCCGTTCGCGAGCGGCGCCACGGTCCTCATGTACGAGGGGGCCCCCAGCCACCCGGAGCCGGACAGGATCTGGGAGCTGATCGACAGGCACCGCGCGACCATCCTCTACACGGCGCCGACGGCCATCCGCTCGTTCATGCGTTTTGGCGACCACTACGTGAAACGCCACCGGCTGGACTCGCTGCGGCTGCTCGGCTCCGTGGGCGAGCCCATCAATCCCGAGGCGTGGATGTGGTACTACACGGTGGTCGGGGGGAAGCGCTGCCCCATCGTGGACACCTGGTGGCAGACGGAGACGGGGGCCATCATGGTGACCCCCCTGCCGGGAATCACGCCCCTCAAGCCGGGCTCGTGCGCGCGGCCCTTCTTCGGGGTCGTGCCGCGGGTGCTCGACGAGAACGGCAACGACGTGCCGCGGGGAAGCGGCGGCAAGCTGTTCCTTTCCAAGCCGTGGCCCTCGATGCTGCGGACGCTCTGGGGCGACGACGACCGGTACAAGAAGCAGTACTGGAGCGAGCTGCCGGGATACTACTTCGCCGGGGACGGCGCCCGCTTCGACAAGGACGGCTACCTGTGGGTCGTCGGGCGGATCGACGATGTCCTCAACGTCTCGGGGCACCGGATCGGGACGGCCGAGGTCGAGAGCGCCCTCGTCTCGCACGCCCACGTGGCCGAGGCCGCGGTGGTCGGGCGCCCCGACGACCTCAAGGGCCAGGCGCTTGTCTGCTTCGTGACTCTGAAGATGGGCGTCACGGCCTCAAGCGAGCTCAAGGAGGCGATCCGGGCGCACGTGGCCAGGGAGATAGGCTCGCTCGCGCGCCCCGACGACGTCCGCTTTGCCGCGGGCCTTCCCAAGACCCGCAGCGGGAAAATCATGCGCAGGATACTCAAGGAGATTGCGGCCGGGGGGGCCGTGAAGGGCGACACGAGCACGCTCGAGGATTTTTCGGTGGTCGCGGCCCTCCAGGCCGAGGAATAGGCCTTTTGGGCCGCGCGGGGATCGGATTCTCGCGCAGCAGGTTGCGCGACAAGAAATAGGAAAGTTGGCCGGAACCTTGCGAAACCGTAAGGTTCTAATTCCGTCAGACCTATCCGTATGAACACCAAGCCATTTTTGACGTTAGCGATCGCCGCCATGCTGTGCGGCGGATGCGAGGGCACCGGCCCCAACACCCAGAATGGGGCCGTGGCCGGCGGCGCCCTGGGCGCCCTGGCGGGCGCCATCATCGGCAACAACAGCGGCGGCCACAATGCGCTCGGCGGCGCCGCCATCGGCGCCGTGGCCGGAGCCATCGCCGGCGGGGCGCTGGGCAACTCGGTCGACCACCAGCAGGGCACCATCTACCGGTCGGAGGACGCTGCGACCTCCAACGTCGCCGTGGCCCAGGTGCCTCCCCCTCCCGCCCCCCCGGCCGACTACGTGACGCCGCAGCCGACGCCCTCGGCGGTCTGGATCGCGGGCTATTACGGGTTTGACGGCTACCGCTACAACTGGGTTCCCGGCCACTGGGAGGTTCCGCCCCCGGAGGTGACGGTGTTTGTCCGCCCGCACTGGGTCTACCGGGGCGGGCAGTACGTCTACATCCGCGGCTACTGGCGGTGACGGGCGGCCGCGCCGGCCCCGAATTCGGCGGCCGCGGCGTCGAGCCCGCGGTCGTAGGCCGCGATCAGCCTGTCCCAGGCGGCGCATGCGTCGGTGTCGACCTGCCGACGCGCCGGGTCGGCGTCGAACCATGAGATCGTCCGCCTGATCCCGTCCCGGTAGCGCGTGGTCGCGACAAAATCGGGCACGAAGCGGCGGATCTTGGAGTTGTCGAAGACAGCGGAATGCGACTTGTCCCCGAGCAGCGTCCCCGTCATCGCGGGAATGCAGGCGGCCATGAAATCGGAGGCGATGTGGACCAGCCTCGGGGAGGGGACGCCGGCCGCCTCCGCCGTCATCCTGTAGATCTGGTCCCACGCCAGGGCCTCGTCGGAGGTGATATGGAACGCGTGGCCGATCGACCCGGCGTGCCCCAGGAGGCCGACGAGGCCCTTTGCGAAATCGGAATTGTGGGTGATCGTCCAGAGCGAGAGCCCGTCGCCGGGAACGATGACCGGCAGTCCCTTGCGCATGCGGTCGACGGCGGAGTAGCTCTTAAGCCAGCTGTTGACCGCGAGCGGGATGATGGTGTCGCCGTAGGTGAGCGAGGGCCGGATGATGGTGGCGGGGAATCCCTCGTCGCGGTACGCCTTCATCAGGCGCTCCTCGCACGCGATCTTGTTGCGCGAGTAGTCCCAGAGCGGGTTGGCGAGCGGGGTGGACTCGGTGATCAGATAGTCGGTGAGCGGCTTCTGGTAGGCGCTCGCCGAGCTGATGAAGACGTACTGCCCGGCCTTCCCGCGGAAGAGCCCCAGCCGCGCCTCCACGTCCGGAGGGTTGTAGGCGATGAAGTCGACCACGGCGTCCCAGGTCCCGCCGGCGAGCGCGCGGTCCGCGGCGCCGGGATCGGAGACGTCGGCCGTGACCGTCCGCGCCCCCGGGACCCCGCCGCGCAGCGAGCGGTTGAGGAGCGTCACGTCGAAGCCGCGGGCCACCGCGAGCTTCGTGCAGGCCGTGCTGATGATCCCCGTTCCACCGATGAAAAGGACTTTCATTCGAGCCGCCGATGGTAGGACGATAGGTCCCGCCGCGTACAGGCCGGAATTCCGCCGTCGGCCCCGCGTCCCCGCAGGTGAAAACCGCCGGGCGCACTCGCGCTTGCGGCCGAGGGCGGCATCTTGCTACAAGGACATCCGGCATGCGCATCCACGTCGTCGAGGACGAACGGCAGCTCGCCAGGCATATTGCACGGGCGCTGGCGCGCCATGGGCACACCGCGACGTCCCATTTCGACGGGACAGCGGCCCTCAAGGCGGCGATCGAGCACCCGCCCGACCTCATCGTGCTCGACCTGAACCTTCCGGGCCTTGAGGGCCTCTCCGTGCTGGCCGGCCTCCGCGCGGCCAACTGCCCGGCCCGCGTCCTCATCCTCACCGCCCGCGGCGAGGTCGAGCACCGGGTGAAGGGCCTCAACGCGGGCGCGGATGACTACATGGCGAAGCCGTTCTCCATGGACGAGCTGGTCGCCCGTATCGAGGCGCTCGGCCGGCGCGGCGCGACGCCGACGGCCGCCGACCTCCTCGAGGTGGCCGACCTGCACATGGACGTCCACCACCGGCGGGTCACCCGGGCCTCCCGGCCGGTCGCGCTTTCCCCCCGGGAGTTCGACGTCCTGCAGCTCCTGATGCAGGAGCCCGGCAGGGTGTTCTCGCGGACCGAGCTGTGCGAGCGGGTCTGGCAGCGCAACCATGAATACGACACCCGGACGGTCGAGATCTTCATCACCCGCCTGCGAAAGAAGGTGGACACGGGCTTTGCCGCGCCCCTGATCCACACGATCAGGGCGGTCGGCTACACGATCCGCCCGCCGACATGACCCCACCCAGCCTGCGCCGCGCCGCGGCCCTCCTCGCCATGCTGGCGGTGCCCGCCGCGGCCCTCGCCCAGGCGGCCGTCGAGGGGCGGGTGGAACTGCCGAAGGGGCTCCACGCGCCCGTGATGAACAAGCGCTACGGGATCGTCGCCTTCGGCGGCGTCCTCTCGCCGTTTCCGCCGGTCGCCGTGGTGTACCTGGAGGGCGCGTTCCCGCGGCCCGCGGCGCCGCCGACCGCGCAGATGGTGCAGAAGGACCTCATGTTCCTCCCATGGCTCCTGCCGGTCCAGGTCGGCACGAGGGTCGAGTTCCCTAACCTCGACGACACGTACCACAACATCTTCTCGTATTCGCCGGCGAAGCGCTTCGACCTCGGGCGCTACCGCTCGGACGAGCGCCCGATCCCGTCGGTGCTGTTCGACGTCCCCGGGCTCGTCACCCTGCACTGCGACATCCACGAGCACATGCGCGCGCTCATCCTCGTGGTGGACACGCCGCATTTCGTGGTGAGCGATCCGCAGGGCCGCTATCGGCTCGACGGGCTCCCGGCGGGGCGGTACGTCCTCAAGGCGTGGCTGGACAGCAAGACGACGCTCGAACGCCCGGTGCTGACGCAGAGCGGGTCGACGCTTCACGCCGACTTCCCGTGATCCTGCCCCGGGAGGCGAAGGGCTCCGGCTTCGCGAGCTTCCGCACGAGGCTCCTGCTGGCGATGATGCTGGTCGTCTCCGCGGTCGCGGCCGCCGGGCTTCTGTTCGCGCAGCGCAACGTGGCCGCCAACGTCAGGCGGGACTTCCAGCGGGAATTCCAGGCCGAGCTCGCGGCGCTGCACGCCATCCAGGACGAGCGCCACGCCGTGCTCGCGGAGCGCTGCCGGGCGCTGGCGCGCAGGCCCCGGATCCACGCCGCGCTGGAGGACGGCGCCCTCGACCTGCTGTATCCAAGCGCCCGTGACGAGCTGGTCGACCTGATGGCCGCCGGGGACGGGGCCCCCCGGGAGGCCGGGGCGTTCGCGCTCCACGCCCTCTACTACCGCTTCCTCGATGGGAGGGGCCGCGTCATCTCGCCGCCCAACGCCAGGGACGTGGGGGAACTGGGCCCCGGGGAGGAGTCCCGTCTTTCCCTGGGCGCGCTCCCCGACGGCCCGCAGACCGGCTACCTCGAGAGGGGGCGGGGGAGCCCCGGCGGGACGATCGACGAGGTCATCGCCATGCCCATCATCTCCACGGAGAGCGGCGAGGTCATCTCCGCGATCGTGCTCGGCTTCAGGGCCGCCGGGATGGGCGGCGGACGGGCGGATTTCAGGAGCGGGATATGGCTCGACGGCCGCCTGCACCTTCCGTCGCTTCCGGAGCCCGTCCGGGGGGGCATCGCCGCCGAGGCGGCCCGCGCGATCGCCGCCGACCGGACCGAGGGCGGCTCCGAGGTGCGCGTGGGGGGCGAGCCCTATCTGCTGTTCTGCATGCGGCTCAACCCGGGATCCCTCTTCCCGCCCGCCTACGAGGTCTCGATATTCTCGCTGGCCGACTCCCTGGCGCGCAGGCGGCTGCTGCTCTGGCAGTTTGCCGGCGCCTGCGGGCTCCTCCTCCTCGGCGCCCTCCTGGCCAGCCACCTTCTCTCAGGGCGCCTCTCTGAGCCGGTCGAGCGGCTCGCCGTGGACTCTGAGGAGAATCGCGCGCAGCGCCACCGCGCGGAAGCCGCGCTCGAGTCCACGAGCCGAGAGCTCCAGAGGTCCGCCCGCTTCTCTGCGGACGCATCCCACCAGCTGAAGACGCCGGTCACCGTGCTCCGCGCGGGCCTCGAGGAACTGCTCGCGGGCGAGTACCTCTCCTCGGAGGCCCGGGAGGAGGTGTCCGCCCTCGTGCACCAGACCTTCAGGCTCGCCGGCGTCATCGAGGACCTCCTCCTGCTGTCCAGGATGGACGCAGGCCGCCTGCAGATCCAGTTCAGCCGGCTGGACCTCACGCCCCTGGTCGAGGCGTGGCTCGACGATCTCGGCGCGCTTCCCGACCCGCTTGATCTCAAGGTGGAAGCGGATTACCCGCCGTCGCTCTGCATATCCGGGGAAAAGCGCTACGCGTCCATCATCCTGCAGAACCTCCTGGAAAACGCCCGCAAGTACAACCGGGCCGGGGGCCGCATCCGCATCGCCGCGCGCGCGGACGGCGCCTGGGCCGTCCTGACGGTGGGCAACACCGGACGGCCCGTGCCGGCCGCGGCCCAGGAGCACATCTTCGAGCGCTTTCACCGCGGCGCCGTGGGCGAGAATGTCCCCGGGCACGGCATCGGCCTCAACCTCGCGCGGGAACTCGCGCGGCTCCACGGCGGCGACCTGCGGCTGGCGCGGTCGGACGAGGACTGGACGGAGTTCGAGGTGCGCTTCCGGCTGGCGCCGTCGGCCGGGGGGCCGGGCGAAACCCCATGAAGGCCGCGGCCGGCATCCGCCCGTTCGCCCCGCTGCGGGCCCTCGGCGTCCCCATCCTCCTGATGCTGGCGCTTGGGCCATCGGCCCTCGGCCAGGACGACCTCTTCGACAAGGTCGACGACCAGCTGACGTTCGGCGCATGGAACGACGCGCTTCGCGTGCGGCTGAGCGGAACCCTGGACCTGGAGGGCTACTACCTGGGCCAGCCCGCGCCCGGCCTCATCTTCTCGGAGGGGAACGAGATCTTCAACCCGCGGCTGACCCTCTTCCTCGACGTCCAGCTCGGACCGCGCCTCTACGCCTTCGTCGAATCGCGCGCCGACGACGGCTTCGACCCGGGGGAGGCCGGCCCCCCGGTCCGGCTGGACGAATACGCGCTGCGCTTCACCCCGTGGGGCGACGGGCGCCTCAACCTGCAGGTCGGGAAGTTCGCCACGGTCGTGGGAAACTGGGCGGTGCGACACGGGTCCTGGGACAACCCGTTCATCACGGCGCCGCTCCCCTACGAGAACCTCACGGGAATCTGGGACACAATCGCGGCCCATTCGGCCGACGAGGTCCTCGTATGGGCCGGCGTCGAGCCCAGGCCGAACCGCGGCGGCGAATTCCTCGATGAATACCGCAACGTCCCCGTCATCTGGGGACCCAGCTACTCCAGCGGCGCCTCGGTCTTCGGCGAGATCGGGAAGGTGGACTACGCCTTCGAGCTGAAGAACACGTCGCTCTCCTCGAGGCCCGAGACCTGGGCCCCCACCGAGACCCAATGGCAGCATCCGACCTTCAGCGGGCGCGTGGCCTACCTGCCCGACGAGATGTGGACCTTCGGCTTCTCCGCGAGCGCCGGGCCCTACCTGCAGCCTTCGGCAGAGCCGACGCTGGTCGCCGGGAGGGGCCTTGACCAGTACCTTGAGGTCGTTCTTGGCCAGGACATGAGCTTCGCCTGGCACCATGTCCAGGTGTGGGCCGAGGTGTACGAGGCACGCTTTGAGATACCGGAGGTGGGTAACGCGGACACGCAGGCCTACTACGTCGAGGCGAAGTACAAGTTCACGCCCCAGTTCTTCGGGGCGCTGCGCTGGAACCAGCAGCTGTTTTCCACCCTTCCCGACGGCGCAGAGGGAGCCGTGCGCTGGAGCCGGAACGTGGAGCGCCTGGACATCGGGCCGGGCTATCGACTCACCGCGCACCTGCAGGTCAAGCTCCAGTACAGCCTCGAGCACCAGGACGCCGATTCGCAGAACTGGGGCTACATGCTGGCGGCGCAGTTCACCGCGCGCTTTTGAGAGCGACGGTAACAACACCGTTACGGTAGGCGACTTTCGAACCCGGGGATACCGCCTGAAAATGGGGCGGATGACCTACCGCGTCCTGCGCCCCCTCCCTGCCTCCGCCATGCTGGCGGCGACGCTTTCGCTTTGCCTTCCGCGGCAGGTGGCGCGCGCCGAGGACTCCGTCGAATACAAGTTTGAGAACTATCGCGAGGAGGACGGACGGATCACCGTGGAGACCCAGAGCGGGCAGGCCAACCAGGACATCGGCCCGTTCACCCACCTGACGCTCACCGGCACCATCGACGCGATCTCCGGGGCGACGCCGACCGGGATCCCGGCGCCGGCGGGGAGCGACCAAGTGGGGCTTACCCAGATCCACGAGCGCCGGAAGGCATGGAGCGGGGACCTCTCTCAGCAGGTCAGGAACGTCACCATCGACCTGGGCTTCGCGGACAGCCGCGAGAGCGACTACGTCTCCAACGGCTGGTCGGTCAACACCCTGACCGACTTCAACGAGAAGAACACGACGCTGCGCGTCGGGCTCGCGGGCACCGACGACCGCGTCGAGGTGTTCTTCGAGCCCGCCTACCTGCCGAAGCACACGCACGATGCGATCGTCGGCATCACGCAGCTGCTCGACCCGAGCACATTCGTGACCCTGAACGCCACGTGGGGGCGCGCCACCGGCTACCTGGCCGAGCCCCACAAGTTCGTGGAGAAGGACATCGAGATCGTCACGAACATCTTTCTCCCGGAGGACTTCGGGGAGAACAGCCCGGGCTCGCGCGACAAGGGGACGATTTTCGCCTCGGTCAATCATTCCTTTGCCAACGTCAGCGGCGCGGTCGAGGCCAGCTATCGCTTCTACGCGGACACCTTCGGCGTGGTCGCGCACACCCTCGAGCTCACCTGGCTCCAGCACCTCGGCGCGAAGCTGCTCCTCGAGCCGTCCGTGCGGCTTTACCAGCAGAGCGCCGCCCATTTCTACTACTACGACCTCAACGACACGCCGATCATACCCGTCCACGTCCCCGTCGTGGGAATGGGGCCGTTCTACTCCTCGGATTTCCGGCTCTCCTCGATGGACACCTATTCGTACGGGCTGACGGCGGTCTGGAAGGCATCGAGCTGGATGCAGGTCGACCTGGCCTACGAGCAATACGACATGTACGGCCGCGACGGCGTCACGCCGCAGAGCGCCTATCCGCGCGCCGGCATCACAACCGCCGGGGTGAAATTCATATGGTGACCAGGCAAACGAGACTCCCCGCGCTCCTGAGGATGGCCGCCGCCGCGGCCTTCGCCGCGCTCGCGGCCGGCGTGAGCGCGCAGGTCGCGCCGGGGAGCGCCTTTCCGCCGCTCGCGGCGGCCGGGCTCACCGGCGGGTCGCTCCCGCAGACGGCCGGCAAGGTGCTGCTCGTCGACTTCTGGGCCTCGTGGTGCGCGCCGTGCAAGGCGTCATTCCCCGTGTACTCGCAGCTGAACGCGGCCTATGCGGATCGCGGGCTGGTGATCGTCGCCGTGAGCGTCGACGAGAGCCCGGGCGCCTATTCGGCGTTCGTGGCCCGCCTCAAGCCGGGGTTCGCCACGCTGCACGACTCGAAGCAGGCGCTCGTGAAGGAGGTGCAGGTTCCCACCATGCCGACCAGCTACCTTGTCGACCGCAGCGGCAAGGTGCGCTTCATGCACCCGGGGTTCCACGGGGAGCAGACCGAGCGCGAGCTGCGCGGGGAGATCGAGGCCCTGCTCGCGGAAAAGGCACCCGCGCCATGAGGAATCCCCGCATTCGTTTCGCCGTCCTCGCCCTCCTGGGCGCGGCCGCGGCGCTTTTCAGCGGGTGCTCCACCACGGCCGCGGTGAGGGTGCGGCCATGGGAGCGCGGGACGCTGGCCGATGACACGATGAATCCCGACCGCGACCCGCTGGGCTCCGCGATGATCGAGCATGTCAACTTTTCACGCGAGGCCGCCTCGGGGGGCAGGGGCGTGGGGGGAAGCGGCTGCGGCTGCAACTGAGGACGATGCCGCCGACCCGGGTCCATGAACACTTCAGCAATTGAACCACGTACACTGAACCAAACGACATCACCATGAAACTCATCGCATCCCTGCGGCGCCGCTGCGCCTGGTTGAACCTGTCCGCCGTCACCCTGATCACGCTCCTGCAGCGCTCGCCCGCCGCGCGCGCGGCGGTCGCGACCGAGGAATTCGTTGCGGCCTCGCCCATCGGCACCGCCATGAAATACGCCGCCGCGGCGATCGCGTCGCTGGGTGCCATCAACTCCATGGCGGGCGCCACGATTCTCGCGTCCAGCCTGACGCCTTCGCCGACCGGCCCCCTTCCCACCTTCAATGCGACCATCAGCGTGCCGATCACGACGCTCGGGTTTACGATCACCAACACGATGAACGTCGCCTCGTGGACGGTCACCGGGCAGATTCCGCCGGGCCTAAAGCTGCAGGCCGCCGAGAACACCAAGATCTCGCTTTCTGGGCCTGGAAATCTCGACGCGACGACGCCGGGCTCGACCGGCAACGACTGGGGCGTCGGGGCGACGACCGGCAACAACACGACCACCCCCGAACTTGTCGGGACGCCGACCACGGCCGGCACCTATACCTTCACCCTCCAGGGCTTCGCCGAGGCGGGGGAGATGGGCGGCTCCGGCTCGACATTCGTCGGAACCGGGATTTCGAGCGTGTTTTCGTTCACGGTGCTGGTTTCGCCCGCCGCGGGCTCGGAGCCGGTCTTCACGGTCCAGCCGATCTCCGTGACGGTACCGGGCGGCACGGTTGCCCTGGACGCCGAGGCGAGCAACTCGCCCACCTACCAATGGATGTGGAACGGATCGACGCCGGTCGCGGGCGCGACCAGCCCGATCCTCCTTGTCAGCAACGCGGCCGCCTCCGCGGGGAGCTACACCTGCGTCGCGACCAATTCGGCGGGGTCGGTGACCAGCGATGCGGCCGTCGTCGCGATCGACAACACGACCAACGTCGGTCGCCTGGTGAACATCTCCTGCCGCGCCATGGTCGGCACGGGGGGAAACATCCTCATCGCGGGCTTTGTCGTCGGGGGAGCCGGCACCGCGGGCTCGGAATCGCTCCTGATCCGCGGGTCGGGGCCGGCCCTGGTGCCCTTTGGCGTCACGGGCACGCTGCCCGACCCGCAGCTGCAGCTGTTCTCCGGCTCGACGGTCCTCGGCACCAACGATGCCTGGGCCGGCAATGCCCAGATCTCGAGCACCGCGGCGGCGGTGGGCGCATTCGCCTTCAGCTCGCCCACCAGCCATGACACGGCGCTTCTCGAGCCGCTGTCAGCCGGCGCCTACACCGCCCAGATCGCCGGTGAAAGCGGGGACACCGGGGTTGCGCTCGCCGAGGTCTACGACGCCACACCCGCGGGCACCTACACTGCGACGACCCCCCGGATCGTCAACATCTCGGCCCGCGTCCAGGTGGGAACGGGGGGCAACATCCTCATCGCCGGCTTCGCGATAGGCGGCAGCACAGCCCGGACCGTCCTCATCCGGGCCTCGGGGCCCGCGCTCGTTCCCTTTGGCGTCACCGGGACCCTTCCGGATCCCCAGCTGCAGCTTTTCTCCGGCTCGACCGTGCTTGAAAGCAACAGCGCCTGGGGCGGCAACGCGCAGATATCATCGACGGCCGCCGCGGTGGGCGCCTTCGGCTGGGGTTCCCCCGGGAGCGACGACTCGGCGATCCTCATCACCCTGCCACCCGGTGCGTACACGGCGCAGGTGGCGGGCGCGAGCGGGGACACCGGCGTTGCCCTCGTCGAAGTCTATGAAGTGCCGTAAGACACTTCTCGCCTGTGCCGTGGGACTGCTGTCGGCGATGCCCGCCGCAATGGGCACCGTCACGGTCGTGCCGCTGCCCAACCCGCAGGTTCCGGGGTTCAACTTCCCCGAGAGCGAGGGCACGATCGTCAACTGGGTCTATGAGATGGGAAATGGCTCGCCTGCCGATGCGGCGACCGCATTCGAGAACATCAACCTCCATGGCTGGGGCCTCTGGACGGCCCTGACCATGGAGACCTCCCAGGTCGACAACGGGCAGCCCCTGCGCGTGTTCGAGACCTGGTTCACGCCGCAGGAGCTGGCCGCGGGCCCGAATGTGGCCAACCCGGCATTCCTCGAGCGCCTGCCGCGGACGCGCTCGCCCCTCCTGCACTTCAACCAGTTCCAGCACGGGAGCGGCGTGCAGGAGCAGTCGGGCTCGGCCGCGACGGAGGGGTCCGAGACGGTGTTCGGCTACGTGAAGTTCGACCCGACGGCGACCGACCATATCCAGAAGGAGCAGCTGCTGAGCATCGCCATGCTGAACAAGCTCCTCCAGGGCGGCTCCCAGCAGATTCCCCCGTTCCCTTCCACCGCCCTCTCCCTCAAGTCCGCGTTCCAGGTCATAACCTCGCAGACGCTGGTCGAGGGGCGGTACTACCGCCTGAACGCATGGTCCGGTCCCCCCGCGACGCCGCAGGCCTGGGGCCCGGCGATGTGGCCCGGGGTCGTCTGGATCGACGTGGAGGGCGGGGGCGGCGGCAGCGGGCAGATCGACATGCAGGCCTCGATGGACGGGAGCACGCGCACGGACGCGACGACGTACCCGGTGTCGAGCATGATCAACCACCGGCTCTCGGCGCTCGAGGCCGCCGAGTTCAATACGGAGCAGCCGGGTGCCGTTGCCAGCGCCGGGGACTATGCGGTGCTGGTCGCCATGCACGTGGCCGGGCGCGAGATCACACGGTGGACCTGGCAGACGTTCTGGTGGACGCCGACGCCCGCCGATCCGCAGCTTCCGAGTTCCGTGGCGGTTGCCAGCCTGCGGCCGGCGCAGCTGACGGGCGCTGCGCGCAACTACGCCATGGCGGTCGCCTACGACATGATGACGCCCGGCCAGCCCAACGTCGGCGGCCAGAACGTGGGTTCGGCGATCTACGCCTACAATCCCTACCTCGAGGCGCGCTTCAGCCCGGCGAACCTTCCGAATTCCCTCGCGGGCAACGGTCCCGACGGCCAGCCCGCGAACAACAATGTCGGGGTGAACTGCAACTGCATGAGCTGCCACGTCCGCGCCAGCTTCAATCCCAACAACCTCGATTCCGCGCCGAAGTATGCGGGCGCCCGGTACACCAGCCTGGACGACCCTCAGTTCACGGGGACGCTTCAGGTCGACCTTCTCTGGTCCCTTCCCGAGATCGCCAAGTAGCGCCGGAGCGGGTTGACCGGGGCTGTTCCGCTCGGGCGGGTTGGGCGGGCCATTGCCGACCGGCAAGCGGGTAGTGTCCTGATCTCGAACCCCGGCGCGTTGAACGGCTTCGTGATTGGCAATGGCCGGAAATCGCGCAATCTCAGGCAACTTCAGGAGCTCAGTCCGATGATCACCAGCATCCACACCCTGATTTATTCCGACGATGCCCCCGCAACGCGCG
>Ga0182018_10000580_pt1 | contig 46476 bp, 38 predicted proteins | sample 812P2MmetaG_FD_120490 | JGI IMG/M metagenome (GOLD analysis project Ga0182018, IMG submission 120490) | Permafrost microbial communities from Stordalen Mire, Sweden - 812P2M metaG | ecosystem: Environmental > Terrestrial > Soil > Wetlands > Permafrost | place: Sweden: Stordalen | collected... | reverse complement strand
TCGCGCCGATCGTTCAAAAATAATCTTCACCGAGCGAAAGGCTCATGGCATGATGCCCCGGTTGCGCCGATCAGGGCGTGGCCGGTGGAATGCCATTCGCTGTCGTTGTGGGTGGGCGGAGGCGCTGCGGCAAAATGGACCGAGCGCAGATCGAGATTTGCGTGGCGCGGAATCGCGCAATGAGAACGGGCGCTGCCGTCCTGGTCGCATGTCTCCTGTTTCTATTCGCCACTCCGGCGCGCGCGCATCACTCCGGCGCCATGTTCGACATGGCCCACCTGATCACGCTGACCGGCGTGGTGACGAAAGTTGAGTGGACCAATCCCCACACTTTCATGTACGTCAACGTGACGAACGACAAAGGCGTGGTCGAGGAATGGGCCATCGAGGTCAACAGCCCCAATTTTCTCCGGCACAACGGTTGGACCAGCACAACGGTGAACGCAGGCGACACCATCATATGTACCGGGGCGCCCGCAAAGAGCGGCTCGAAATTCATGCACGGCATGACCGTCCAGCTATCGAATGGCGTGCAGCTCAGGTCGTAGAATTCTTAAGTCGAGCAACAACGAAAAGCCAAAGGGTAGGGGGTAAGCAGAATGCGAGTTGTGAACCGAGCCTGGGTTGTGTTTCTTCTAGCCGCGGTGATCGTTTCCTGCGCGGCGGCTCAACAACCGGCGCCAGCTCAAGCGCCGGCGCCCGAACCGGGCCGTCCCGTCGTGGGTGGATTCCCAATTGGGCCGCCAGGGAAAATTCTCGAACTCCGCGCGGACCCCAGCTCCATCCAGCCGGGCCAAATGTCCACACTGCACTGGCATGCCGTGAATGCGGACGACACATACTTCGATAATTGTCTGGGAATCGTGGCCACACTCGGCAGCCACGAGGTTTCACCAAAGGTGACAACCACTTATACGTTTACCGCCAAGGGCCGCGCCGGGTCTGACACGAAGTCCGTCACGGTTACGGTCGCCGGCACCACTCCTGCTGGCCCGGAAGCTGCGGCTGCTTGCGGCGATCCGCACAATCAGCCCGTTCCGCGCGCCGCGGACGGCCATCCCGATCTCTCCGGAGTTTACATCGCCGGTTTCAGCCTCAGGCCCGTGGACAACATCACGCTGAAGCCGGGCGCGGAGAAGTACAAAGTTGTCGCCGACCCCAATGATCTGGGCCAGGGAGTGACGTGCGTGCCTCCCGGCGTACCGGCGGCGACGATGCAGCCGTATCCGCTGCAGATTATTCAGAAGCCTGGTCTCGTCGTCATTCTTTACGAGGCGTATCACATCTTTCGCGTAATTCCCACTGACGGCGCAACTCATCCGGACGATCTGGACCCAACATACATGGGGAATTCCGTTGGGCACTGGGATGGCGACACGCTCGTGGTTGATGTTGTCGGCTTCAACGACAAGACATTCGTCGGCTCCTACAAGCACACAACGGACTATCACGTCGTCGAGCGCTACCATCGCGTCTCGTACGAGGAACTCGACTATGAAGCCACGATTGACGATCCCAATGTATTTGCCGCTCCTTGGAAACAGGCCAGCCGCATGAGGCTGCATCCGGAGTGGCAAATCCAGGAATACGTTTGCGAAGACAACAACAAGGACTATAAAGATCTGCTTCAGAGCAAGTAGTCCGGGCGTTTCGTCCGGCTTGGCAGGCACAAGAAATTGAAGGCAGACGTACGCGGCACGTCCGCGTTACGTGCGATCAGGAGGCCCATCAAATGAGAATTAAAGCTGCAGTTTGGATCGCGGGAATGATGCTGTTGCTGATGGCACCGGCGGCAAACGCGCACCATTCGGTCTCGATGTACGACATGGAGCACCCCAGCACGTACAAGGGCGTGGTGAACCGGATCGAGTGGACGAATCCGCACGCCTACGTTTACCTCGATGTGAAAGATGATAAGGGCCAGGTGACGGAGTGGGCCATGGAGATTAACAGCCCGAACTTCCTGAGGCACAACGGCTGGACCAGCACCACGGTGAAGCCCGGCGACATCATCACCTGCACGGGCGGAGCCGCCAAGAGCGGCGCGAAGACCATGCGATGCACCTCGGTCGTGCTCGCGGATGGATTGGTGTTGCGGTCCTGACGTTGACGGCGCCGGAACGCTCGACGAAGGTAAGTCTCATTTCATTCCATCAACGGAGGAACGCTTGATACGAACCGTCATCATGTGGATCGTCGCCCTAACGATCGCGGCACCCGCGCTGCCGCTCATACTCGTTCACGCGCAGACGAAAGATGAGACACCGGCGAGTAAGCCCGACGCGGCAAAGGTCGAACCAGCGAAACCGCCCGAACAATTCAAACCGGAGCAGCAGGCCAGCAAAGGGTCCGTCACCGTTGGGGGAACCCTCATCAATTACGACGCGTATGCCGGCACTCTCGTGGTGCATACGAAAGATTGGGACGATGTCCCCCAGAATGCGGACAAAGACGAGAAGAACCAGCCCCCTGAGGCCAGCATGTTCTATGTCGCGTATTTCAAATCCGATAACAAAGGCGCGCCGCGGCCATTGACCTTCCTTTACAACGGCGGCCCGGGTTCTGCGAGCGTGTGGCTTCACATGGGAGCGTTTGGCCCGAAGCGCGTGGTCACAGCGGATGATTCCCACACACCGGCTGCGCCCTATTCGGTCGTCAACAACGATTACAGCCTGCTCGACGTGAGCGATCTCGTTTTTATTGACGCGCCCGGGACGGGCTTTAGCCGCCTCAGCGGCAAGGACCGGGAAAAGGCCTTCTACGGAGTTGATCCGGATGGACAGGCCTTTGCCGATTTCATCGTGCAGTTCCTGTCGAAATATGGACGCTGGAATTCGCCGAAGTATCTGTTTGGCGAAAGCTACGGCACCGCGCGATCCGCGGTGCTCTCCAACATACTTGAAACGGACCGCGAGGTGGACCTCAACGGCGTGATTCTGTTGTCGCAAATATTGAACTTCAATTTCAGCGCGGATGGACCGGAGTTCAATCCTGGTGTTGATTTGCCGTACCAGCTAGCCCTGCCCACCTATGCCGCAACCGCGTGGTATCACCATAAGCTCCCCGACGCGCATCGGGAATTAGCGCCGCTGCTGGCGGAGGTCGAGCACTTTGCAATGGCCGATTACGCGCAGGCGCTAGCGGCTGGCTCCGCGCTCCCGCCGGAGCAGCGGCACGCGATCGCCGCGAAGTTGCATCAGTACACGGGCCTGCCGGTCGAATACATCGAGAAAGCGGACCTGCGCATCAGCGGCGGAGAATTCGAGAAAACGCTGCAGGACGAAAGCGATACGACCACCGGCCGCCTCGACACCCGCTTCTCGGGGCCCACCTTTGATCCCCTCAGCAAAGAGGCGGATTACGATCCGCAGTCAGCGGCAATCGATTCCGCCTACGTTTCCGTTTTCAACGACTACGTCCGTAAGGATTTGAAGTTTGGTGAGAACAGAGTGTTTAAGCAGGAGATTGACGTGTCCAAATCGTGGAATTTCCTGCACCAGCCTCCCGGCAGCCCGTTCCCGTTGCCCGAGGCGACGAACGTGATGATCGATTTGGCGATCGCGATGAAGTACAACCCGGAACTCAAAGTCATGTTGAACGCCGGTTATTTCGACCTCGCCACGCCGTTCTACGAAGGCATCTACGAAATGCGGCACCTGCCGATTCCGACTAAATTGCAGAACAATATCGAATTCCAGTTTTATGAGTCCGGGCACATGGTCTATGCACACGAGGCTGCGCTGAAAGCGCTGCACGACAATGTGGCGGCTTTTATCGTCAAAACAGGGAATTCCAAGACCAAGTGAGGGCGGTGCCGCGAAAGCGATGCGACCGTTGATTCCGGCGGGGATTTCAACCTGACCCGCTACCCAGAACTCGATTGACTTCGGGGCCTGTGGATGTACCATCACGCGGGGGAATGCAGGACATGCTTCATTTTTGCGAGTGGCTGGAACACAATTCGTGGATCATTGCGCTCGATAGCAATGTGCCGCTGTCGCTTTTCTTCGAAATCATGCACTACTCCGGTTTTTTCCTCTTGGTGGGCACGACCGTCGTCATGGACCTGCGCGTCCTGGGTCTCGCGGGGCGCAAAGAATCCCCGTCCGCGATTGCCGAACAGCTCGTTCCGTGGATGTGGACGGGCCTGGCGATGGCCACCATCTCGGGCTTTTTCATGTTCTCGGCCGACGCCGCGGATTTTTATCTGGCGGGCACCTTTCGAATCAAGATTCTAGTTGTTCTGGTGGCGGCAATATTCGGAGCCATAGTTCAGCGAAAGGCTTCGAGGTGGGGTGAGTTGCCGTCTATATCAGCCGGTGCGAAACTCCTGGCTTTCATTTCGCTGGTTTTGTGGATTGGCGCGATTCTCGCATCCGTCGAAGTCCCGGCGATTTCGGGCGTGGGATAGACATCAGAATCGCGGCACGCCGTGGCGTCATAGGAATTGAGGTCCGCACAAATGCTTAGCTTCTTCATGGCCTTCGCAAAGTGGCTGCAGGGAACGTGGTGGGCCCTGGACATCAGCGGCTCCACTTGGGCGTATCCCTTCGTGCAGATGACCCATTTTTCCGGATTGTCGCTGTGGCTCGGAACGAATCTGTCGCTTGATCTGCGGCTGCTCGGCATCGGAAAGAAGCGACAGACCGCATCGCAGCTTTCCGACTCGCTCTTCGCGTGGAACTGGATCGGGTTCTGCATCGCGGTGGCCGGCGGATTCATGCTATTTGCGAGCGCGGCGACGAAGTACATTCCCAACCCCGCGTTCGAGATCAAGCTGGGCATTCTCGTTCCGACCGGCATCATTTTGCATATCATTAATCAGCAGAAGTCGCGCACGTGGGGTCAGACGTCGGAAACTCCCATGGTTGCCAAGGTGCTGGCGTTGCTTGAGTTTCTGATCTGGTTTTCGGTGATCACCGCGGCGGTATCAATTCCCAATTACGATACGCACTAGTTCGCATGCAACGTTTCTTCCTCCACGTTATTCTCGCCGGCGCCGTAGCATTGGGAGTCGCAGGCTGCGGCGGCAAAGAGAACGGCGAACAGTCCTTCCCCGCTGCCAGCGTTGATCCCTCGACCGCGGGTTCGATCAACGGTATTGTCACTGTCGAAGGCGCGTTGCCTGTGTCGAAGCCGATTGATATGAACGCATCGCCCGCCTGCGTGCAGGCGAATCCCTCTCCCGTGGTTCCTCCGACCGTTGTGACCGGCGAAAACGGCGCTCTCGCCAACGTGGTCGTTTACGTGAAAGACGGCCTCGGCCGCTACCGGTTCGATACGCCTCCGGAAACCGCCGTGCTCGAACAGAAGAATTGCATGTACGAGCCGCACGTCGTCGCGCTTATGACCGACCAGCCCTTTGAGATCCGAAACAACGATCCGACCATGCACAATGTTCATCCCATGCCGAAGCACAACCGCCAGTGGAGCACGTCGCAACCCGCGGGCTCGGCCGCGCTCAAATCAACTTTTGCGCGCCCGGAATTCGGGATGGCTGTGCTGTGCAACGTGCATCCCTGGATGCGGGCTTTGGTGTTCGTGTTCGATCAGCCGTATTTCGCCGTAACCCCCGAAACAGGCAAATTCGAGCTGAAGAACCTCCCGCCGGGAACGTACACGATCGAAGCATGGCACGAGGCTTATCGCGCACAGGATCAGACGGTTACAATCGGTCCGAAGGAATCGAAAGCCATTTCGTTCACATTTAAGGCATCGGATAGCTTGGGTGACTAGCCTGGGGCTGAGAAAAGCTTAAGGCGTACCACAGAGCACACAGAGAAGGGACGGAGAGCACAGAGAAAGCTCGAGCGAGCTGGCCGAATGTCGCTACTGGCGGGCTATGATCTAATTGCGGGAATGCCGCGCATTGGAGCATAATCTGCGGGGTTGGGGGCTGGTGTGAAACAAGTGAGAGGTGAGTGAAATGTCATCTTTCGGAAGCCAGAAGATGAAAATTGTGCGGCTCGGATGCGTGGGCGCGATTCTGCTCGCCGCCGCGGGCGCCGCATTCGCGCACCACTCGGGTGCGATGTTCGATCGCGACAAGCAAGTCGAATTGGTCGGCACCATCGTCAGCTTCGGGTGGACCAATCCCCACAGCTGGATCGAAATCGAAGTGCCGAACTCATCCGGCGGCACCGAGAAGTGGGGCGTCGAATGTAACAGTCCGAACAATATGGCTCGATCGGGCTGGCGGTCCACCACGCTCAAGCCCGGTGACCAGGTGACGATCCTCGTGCATCCCTTGCGGAGCGGCGAAAAGGGCGGACGGTTTATCTCTGTGAAGCTGGCCGACGGGCAGGTTCTCACCGACACGGCTGGTTATCCCTCAGGTGGCCCTGCTCCTGCGAAGCCCTGAGATCGCACTCCAGTGGCCTGAATTAGGCGCTGCGGTTCAGCGCGCAAAATGGCGAGGACTCGAAAATGATGAAGGCGAGAAGGAAGCTCGTGGTCGGCGCGGCCCTGGTGGCGTTCAGTCTCGTCGTGGTCACCCAAGGCGCGCGTGCGCAACAGAACGCAAAACCGACTGACCCGTTTCCAGAGGGAGCGCTCGCGCCCGATAATCTGACCAAGCCGCGCCCGAAGGCGCCATTCGACCTGACCGGCACATGGATGGTTGATCTAAGCTCGGGCTTCAGTTCGTTCATGTTCGGGCCTCCCTATCCGAAGTTCAAGCCTGTGGCGCAGGCCCTCTTCGACGCGGGCAAGAAGGCCACTGCAGAAGGTCGCCCGTTCCACGACGACATCGGTAAGTGTTTTCCCGCCGGCCTGCCCATGATCATGACGCGCGTCTGGCCTATCGCGATGATTCAGACGCCGACCGTGATCTACATGGTCAGCGGATTCGAGAACGCGCTTCGGTTGGTCTATATAGACGGCCGGGCGCACACCGATCCCGACGTGGTGGTACGCACTTACAATGGCGATTCGGTCGGACACTGGGACGGCGACGCACTCGTGGTTGACACCACCAGCATGATTCCCGAACGCCACTGGATCGACACAGGGGTTCCGGTGAGCGACGATTTTCACATCATCGAGCGTATTCGCCTGACCGAAGGCGGAAAAAAGCTTGAAATCAAATACACGCTGATCGATCCGCAAAATTGGGAAGGGGAATGGACCAGCACGAAGCATTGGAATCGTGTGGACGATACGGACATTACTGAAGTCGAATGCCTGCCGAACCTAAACGAACATCTTCCCAGCACGCAATCGAAGCTGAACATCAACTAGGCCGTCACAAATTACAGATTGGCCGCTGGCGTTTCTTGCGAAGCTCCGCTTTCGTCTCGTTTCCGCCGTGAATGTCTTCCGGAGTGCGTCCTCGAAGTATTCAAAACGATTGCGTCGGTAATCCGCCGGCGCGCGCCAGCAGGGCAGGTAAGTCCTTCTCCGACGCGCCGGCCTTGTTCCCCAGGCGGCTTTCGACTTGGTGGCGGATCGTTTTCACTGTGTCGAGATCCGCGCCACCTGTCTTCCCGAGCAACTGCTCGGAGTGCAGCAAACAGGCGTACACCAGATCCTCGGGCATTCCGTGCCGGCGCAGAAATTGGCCGTAATTGAACCAATCGAGGGCTTCGGCGTGCGTATCGGCCGATTTGGCGTCGAGCGCCAGCCCCCGCTGATAAGAATCGGCGGCGGATTTCACGTCGCCACTTTTTTCCTGCAGGTCCGCCAGATGGGCAAGCGCCAGGCTTTCAAGCTTGTTGTCACCGGCGCGTTCCGCCATGGCGATTGCGGAGCGGTAACCCGCGGAGGCGGCATCCGTCCGGTTGACGCGCGATTCGTCGTCCGCCAATTGGATCGCTGCGGAAGTTTGCTGCTCCATTCCCGCCGCAGGATCATCCGGATTCGCCGCCGCGAAGTGCAGAAACGCGTCCCAATGACGAGCCGCGGCAGCAGGTTCTCCTCGTTGATCGAAAGCCTCCGCGAGATAAAGGTGGGCATTCGGCTGATTCGGATCCACGGTTATGGCCTTTTCCCAGGAATCCATGGCCTCCTCGGGGTGGCCGAGCCGCGCGGCAAGCAACCCGTAATTCACAAGGGCGTTAGGATCGCGAGGGAAGAGCTCGAGCATTGTCGCGTAGCGCTCATATGCTTCCTCGTACCTGCCGTCCTCAAGCAGCGCGCGAGCGCAGGCCTGCTGCGCGCGCGCATCGTACGGGTTGATTTCCACCGCGCGCGTCAACGCATCAATCGCAGCGTCGCGATCTCCGGCTCTCGATTGCGCCGAAGCGATGCGAGCCTGCACCACGCTGTCGTACGGATTCATCCGCGCCGCGCTGACGAGTGCTGAAAGGCTTGCATCATGGGTGCCGAGCGCGAAGCGAATCTGGTCAATCCCGCCCCACAGAAAAAGTAGCGCGACCAGCGACCAGCCAAAACCCGTGGATGAAAAAATGCGGCTCCCTATGCCGCGCGTGGCGGGTCGCGATGCCGCGACCTTCTTCCGTCTTTCCTGCGGCTTTGCGCTGCGGTCAATCAGCATTGCCGAGATGCGCGAATCGCGCAGCTTCCAGAGCGCGCCATCCAGAATGAAATGGTGGATGTTCACCACGGCGGTGAAGATCAGGAAGCTCGTGGTGAAGTCGAAATGAAGGACGCGGCTGACGATCCACGGACCGGGAATGAAGAGCGCGATGCCGCCGGCGACAAGCGTCAGGAAATAACGCGTCATCCGCCAGCCCGCATGGCCGGCCGCGCGCGCTTCGCGCTGCTGGTAGTAGCTGGTGATCCATATGTATTGCGCCGAATGCAGCACAGCCAGAATTCCGCTGCTGTAGCGTGTTTGCGGGATCTGGTATTGCGCGTGCAACTCCAAAAGCGTGGGCACGACGAACCAGATGAATTGCGTGAGCGCCAGCGTCAGCGGCGCGGCCAGCGCCCGCGCGCCACTGCGTTGAATCAGCCGCCGGAATCCAAGAAATAGAAAGATCGCGAATGCCGCGGCCAGTGCCAGGCGCGCCGGCAAAGTGTATTTCGCAGCGAGCCCCAGCGAAAGAATCAAGGGGTCCGTTGAACCGCCCGTTTCGAAGCTCGCCAGCAGCATCATATAGGATGCCACGAACGCGGTGCGAATCGAGCGGCGCTCGCCCGGAGTGGCTTCGGCTCCGCTGCGTCGCGCAAACATCATCAGCAATCCATAATTTTGTCCGGTGTAATGCCACGGGCTCCAGAGAATGTAGAGCGTGAACACCCAGGGAAATAGCCGGTAGGAGGCGTGAAGCAGCACCCCGGTCAACACCAGCAGCAGGGTGATATGCAGAGTGAAGATTTTGTACTTTTCGAAGTCCGCGCGCGTGTGATAGGCGCGGTAGACGGTGGCCATGAAGTGCGGATAGTTGAAGGCCAGCGCCAGAAGATAGAAGGCCACGACCCACGCGTGCGTGTGCGAGCGAGTGAGCCACAAAGCCGCGGCGAGCAGGGGAGCGGACCACGCTCCGCAGCCCACGATGAGATCGAGCCACGGCCCGTAAATCCAGGGTCCATTGGGACGCGCGGCGGAGATGGTTGAAGCCTGTGCGCTCAAGCCAGATTCCTCACCCTAGCCGGCGCGAGCTGCTCGCAAATTAATGCGCCTGGCCTTGAGCGGCAGTCTACATCGGCGATGGGGGCCGCCGACGGCGCGCTCGCGGGCGCATGTTGAAAGCGTAACGGAGCACAACCCTGGGTTATTTGTAGACGAAGAAATTCATCGGTGGGAACTACCGCGAGCAACTCTCCCAATTCAAACCAGGTTCGATTCGGAAGCCGCTTGTTCAATCTGACAGACTGGAATTATGGGACACGCCACCCGCTTTTTCCAGTTTGACTATCCTGCGCGCTCCCGATCCCGCGTCAATCAGTGTTAGCCCGGCTAGTGCTCCGTTGACTATGGCTCCGAATAGAGGGCATTCCTTCGCCCTCAATGATATTCCATTGTTCCCGGCATCCGTTGCATCGGCCGGCCGGGTGCCAGATTTACTAATTTCTTGCGAAGGGCTACGAGCTTGTGCATCAATATACGGCGATGTCATCGTTCCGCAGCATTCGGCACCCGCAATCTGGCTTCACTTGAAGTCTCACCTCCTAAGCGACCGTCGGCCGTTTCTCACTAAACCCATTTAAGTGCCCTTTGGTCCCGGAGCATATCGCGCCCGCGCGGTGATGCGAGGGCTGCGAGGCTACAACCGTCGGTTCCACCGAGAGGGCGCACTGGAGCTGTTTCTTTTGCGTTGGTGCGGGTAGGACAAAACTCTACTAGGAGAAATTTATGAAAGTATTGGCCACGTTTTTGATCGCCCTCAGCCTTTCCGCTGGGAGTTCAGTGATGGCGGCGGCAGGGACTACGAATGATCCGGTCCCGCCGCCTACTTCGTCCGCTGCTGCAACCGCAAACGCGAGGACGCCGACACCGGCGCATGCAAGTTCTGCGGCGAGCCCAGCGGTGGCTCCCGCTGCTGCGAGCCCGGTCGAGACTCGGATCGAGGAAGAGCTCCAGGACCTTCGCGACCTGCTCGTTACGCAGGGCAAGCAATTTCAGCAGCAGAACCAAGAACTGAAGGAACAACTCAATGATCAGCAGAACAAAGTGCGATCACTCGAAGAGCAGCTCGGGACGAAAGAATCCTTGAGCAATTCGGTCGCGATGGACCCGGAGGGATCGTCGAACCCGGGCCTCGCTAATGCGTTGGCGCTGAGCGATTCCAACGGACCGGCGGCGGTCGCAGGTGCGGGGGACCCCGCGCAGGAGGGAGATACACCTACGTCAATCCACGTGAAAGGGATCACGCTCACGCCGATGGGCTTCATGGAAGGCGCCGCGGTATGGCGGCAAAAAGCTCTCAGCGCCGATGTGACCACGCCGTTCAATACGATCCCACTTCCTGGCGCGAACCAGGCCAGGATGTCGGAATTTAATGCCAGCGGGCGGCAATCGCGGATCGCAATGCTGGTCGAAGGCAAGCTCAGCAACGTGAAGATCGGCGGCTACTACGAGACCGACTTCCTCGGTGTCGGCGTTACATCCAACTACACCGAGAGCAACAGCTACGTTCTGCGCCAACGGCAGTTTTGGGGGCAGGCGGCGTTCGACAACGGCTGGACTATTACCGGTGGACAGATGTGGACGCTGCTTACGGAGACCAAACACGGGCTCGATAACCGAACCGAGGCTTTGCCGCTCGTCATAGACGGAAGCTACCATGTTGGGTTCACCTGGGCGCGGCAACCCGGCATTCGCGTAACCAAGAACTTCAACAACAAAGTCTGGCTGGGCTTCGCAGTGGAAAATGGCGAGACGACGCTAACTGCGCACGGCGAGAACAGCAATTTTCTCGTCGGCCAGTTCGGCGCGAGCGCGGGCAGCCTGAATCCCGTGGCCAACTACGCCTACACGGCAGCGCCGGATTTCATTTTCAAGGCGGCGTTCGAGCCGGGCTGGGGGCACTACGAAATCTTTGGTGTGCTCAGCACGTTCCGCGACCAGGTTTTCCCGAACGCGACGGCCACCACTCCGTCCGCACTCGGCGCATTTAACGACACGCGCGAAGGCGGCGGCATCGGAGCTAACGCCCGCGTGCCGCTATTCCACAAGAAGCTGGACGCAGGCATCCACTTCATGGGCGGCGATGGCATCGGGCGCTACGGCGCGTCGATACTTGCCGACACAACCGTGCGGCCGAACGGGACACTCGCTCCCATCCGCAACTTTCAATCGCTAGGCACTCTCGAGTGGCACGCTACCTCGCAACTCGACGTGTACGCCTACGTGGGCGGCGAATACGAGGGTCGGACGCAATACACCAAGACCGGCGCTGCGGCGCCAAACGAGGGGTACGGAGCGATCGGCTTGCCGAACTTCGGCTGTTTTATCGAGCCGGTTCCGGGAAGCGACGTTTCGACTCCCAACAGCGTTGGGGGCTCGACTGGATTTGTTCCCGGCACCCTCGCGAACTGCACGGGTGACACGCGGAACGTCCTAGAGGGGACTCTCGGATTCTGGTACCGCTTCTATAAAGGCCCGCACGGCACGGTGCAGTTCGGACCGCAATATTCCTACATGGACCGCAACACGTGGTCGGGTGCGGGCGCAACGGCCGGCACGCTCGCTGGTCCTCATTCGACCGAAAACATGGTAATGACCTCGTTCCGTTATTACTTGCCTTAAGGAGAGAGAGCTATGAAGGAAAAACGGGAGGCGGCCATGCCGTCTCCCGTTTTTCTTGAGATTTGGCTCTTGTAAGAGGGCTATGAGCTGCGGAGTCGGCGGGCTGCCGCAGAGAGAGCGCGGAGCTTGCGGAAGGCGATTTGCGCGTCGGCCACGGGCTGCTCGGCGAATGTTCCGAAGCCGCAGTCGGGATTCAGGAAGATACGATCCGGCGACACGAATATGGCTCCGTCTCGGCTGGGGGCAATTACTGGCAAGCGGCGCACTCCCTCAAAGCTTCACGGTTACCACGACTGTTGGTTTGGCAAATGCGCGCATCAGCGCCAGTCGCTGTTCCGCGGTTCGCGTCGTATGATGTTGCGAGCACTTCGACGGATTCGCGCCTGTCTAAATTCGGTCTGAAGCCCTGCCTCCAGGCGGGCGACAAATGCGGGAGAGGCGGCAAATCGCCCCTCTAGCATTCGCGTGCTTGCCATCCGGGTTTTGCCGATGTAGCTCAATAAAATCGAATCAAATCAGTTTGACATAACTTAATAAAACGCGTAAATTCGCACTTCGCCGCTGGCTTCCGAACGAGCGGCTCAACCCATTCGAAGAATAATTGTTAGGAGAATCCGTGACAGCTCGATCCGCTATGACGCGCGCCGGCCACGTTCCAACGGCTGTCTCACTGCTGCTGGCCCAGCCCTTCTTGCTGCTTTTGTGGCTTGCGATAGGGGCCTTCCCGGTGTGGGCCGAAACGGGAGCGAGCCTTTCCGGCGTGGTGACGGACCAAGCCGGCGCAGCGCTTCCCGATGTTGCGGTGACAATCAAGATCGTCGACACAACTGAAACGCGCACGATCGCAACCGACCGCTCGGGGCACTATCAGGCGTCCGGCCTGCCTGCGGGGCGCTTCGAGATTCGAGTGGCAAAACAAGGGTTCTCTGAACAAACACGCACGGGAATCAGCTTGGCGGTTGACCAGGGCGCCACGGTCGACATTAAGATGCAGCCGAAGGCCGCCGACCCCTGCACGAGCGGCCACGAGTTCGCCACCACCGATTGCGCGCTGACCTGGCACGGCGTCACGCTGTTCGGTGCGTATGACGTCGGCCTGGGCTGGGTCAGCCACGGCTTACCGGTAAACGGCTATAACTATGAAGGCGAATCTCTGGTGAACCGAAACGGCAATCACTCTCGATTCCTAGTCGCACCGAACAACCTGCAGCAGACGGGTCTGGGAGTCAGGGGCAAGGAAGAGTTTATGCCTGGCTGGTCCGTTGTGTTCAACGCTTCGACTGGCATCAATCCGAATTCCGGCCTGCTCGCCAACGCGTCGCTCACCGATATCAACAACAACGGCCTTCCGAGGGCCAGCTATTCGGAAGCCATCGACGGCGCGCGGGCGGGCCAACCCTTCAACGATGAATTCTATGCCGGCATATCGTCCACGCAATTCGGCACGCTGACCTTCGGCCGACAGCGTTCTCTCGGCACCGATGCGATGCTGCAATACGATCCGGCCGGCGGCGGCTATGCGTTTTCGTACATCGGGTATAACGGCACGATGGCCGGCGGCGGCGACACCGAGAACAGCCGTTGGGACGACGCCCTGAAGTATCGCCTCACCTATGGACCTGTCCATTTTGGCGCGATGTATAAATTCGTCAATGGTTCTGGCGGGTGCTATTCCGCCGTCACAGGCTGGACTGCCGCCGACTGCACGCCGGAAAAGCCGCATAACAACGCATGGGGATTCGATCTCGGCGGAAACTACCACAAGTTCTCCGCCGACGCCGTCTACCAACATTACAACCAGGCGATCAGCGTAGTGAACCCCTTGCTGGGGGCTCAGAGTCAGAGTCCGGGGCAGTCGTTTCAGTCGACCATGGACAGCGTCAATACGATCCCCATCACCGGGGCCAATCTGATCGACCCCACCAACACCGTATATGGGATCGTGACCGACAACAACGCGATTATGGTCGCTGCCAAGTATGCGTGGGATCCGTTCAAGTTTTATGCCGGCTACGAATACATCTGGCAGAATAACCCGTCGAACCCGTTGGGCGTTGGCGCTGATGACCAAGGCGGCTATCTCATGAGCGGGGTTGAAGACGACAATCTTGATTCTCAAAAGTTGGTTCAGATTTGGTGGGCGGGCGTGAAATACGCTTACGACAAAAAAACCGACGTCACTTTGTCGTGGTATCAACAGCGGCAGAACACCTTCCGTGTTCCGGCGACCTGCTCGCCCGGAAATTACCGCAGTTCCTGCGCGGGCACCCTCAACGAGGTGTCACTCTATCTGGATCACCACTTCACCAAGCGTTTCGACGGCTTTGCCGGCATTGCGTATTCCTACGTGAGCGGCGGTCTGGACATCGCCATTCCTCACGGCCCCGGCGTCCCCTACAACTACCCCGACAACTTTGCTCCCACAATCGGCGGTCGTTTCACGTTTTGATCGTTTCCGTGGCGGGCTCAGTCGGCGGCCGACATGGGTACCTGAAGCGCGCGATCTTTGGTGCGCTTGCACTTCGCGGCAGTGCGAACTTCGAGAACACCACCCCGCACGTGCGTAGCCGGAATCGCGGCGCGCCGGTTGCCCGTCAAGGCTGCCGGCCAAAAAAAAGAGAGGCGGCGAACCGCCTCTCCCGTGCAGGACTGGTTGTCTACGGCAGAACGTAACGGAACGAAGTGAAGACCATGTTCTCGTCCGAATGAGGTTGACCGCTTGTTCCCAGGCCGGTCGTCGCAGCGACGCCCTTCCAGGTGTTGCGGATGTAGTTGGAATACTGCATGCCGTACTGGATCGTGCCCTTCGGGCCCTTATAGAAGCGATACCAAAAGCCAATCGAGCCCTCAAGCAAGTTTCGCGTGTCACCGGTGCAATTGGCCAGCGCGCCAGGAATGAAACCGGTGGATCCTGCGACGCCCGTGGGGGTGCCGAGGTTACTCCCCGTGCCGGGAGCAGCGATCGGTAGAGTTTCCGTCCAGCATCCGGAGTTGTTGAGGAGCGCGTACCCGTAGCCCTCGTTCGGCCCGGCCGTACCGCTCTTGACGAAAGCGGTGCGTTCCTCAAATTCGCCGCCCACATTTAGGTTGATGTCCAGCTTCGGCGTCGGGTGAAACTGCAGCGTGCCGAGGGACTGGAAATTGTGGATCGGTGCGAGTTCGCCATCCGGACGAACGGTCGCATCCGACAACCCGCCTGAACCATAGCGGCCGATGCCGTCTCCACCGAAGAAGTGGAAGCCGAGGTCAACGTGCTTGGCAAAAAGAGCCCAGCGTGCGTTGGCGCCAATTCCACCGCCTTGTCTATTGTCGTTGAAAGCCCCCGCCGCCGACGTGATCGCCGAGCATCCCGCGGGAGCCGTTGTACCGCTCAGGGGAACGCACGGGAACACGCGATCACGGAAATCGCTCAGGACACCGAAGATTTCGTAGTGCCCAAAGCCCGGTTCAAAAACTGCCTTGACGATGAAGTCAGGAGATGGATTGTACGGGTAGTTGCCGATCGGGTTGAAGAGGCCGCCGGTCGCGCCGAAAGCACCCAGGAGGAAATTGTTGCTGGTGACGGCATTGACTGTGACCGTGCAAGGCGGCGCGGCACACGCAGTGTCAGGCTCGGTGATGACAGTCCCGCCCGAGACCGCCGTGGGGTTGCCGTGGACGGTGATCGTGGCCTGCGGTTCTTCAATTGAGAACCCCAGCCAAACCTTGTTACCGAAGTCTTTCGTGAAGCGGATACCTTCCTGCCGCGCCCAGCTGAATCCGATGTGATAATTCGGGTCGATTGTCTGAGGCAACGCTTCGGAGCGGTTATCCATGCCCTTGGTAGTTTCGGTGAGCAAGCTCCACTGCTGGCCTCCCGTCACAGTGATCCCGTTGGTGAAGGCGGCCTGTGCAAAGAGCTGTCTTTGGCGCATCGTATAGCTGTTGCTCTGGTTTGGGTTGGATGTGACGCCGGCGGAGAGGAAGTCCATTTCGTAGTAACCGCCGATCTTCACGGTGTCCAACTTCCCCTCAACCAACAGTGAGATACGGGACTGACGGCCGCTGGCTTGGAATTCCGACAGGTGAGCGTTCGAAGAGCCGTCAAAGGGAGCGTTGTTGAAAGGAGTGTTGATATCGGACGCAAGGCCTTTTTGGCGCCACACGGTTTCTGCCGCCAGGAAGCCGCCCGGGGTAAGCGTGATGCCTTTGAACTCGATGGAGGTCGGAGGTCCCATTTTATCCTGACTCGAATCCGCGTTCGGCACATTGGCGCTCGCTGGTACACCGATGACGGGTCCGATCGCTACAGCATCCGCGGTGGCCGGTGCGGCCACGATATTCTCGCGGGCTGCACTGGAGGCGTTCAACTGGTCTTCGAGCAATTGCATCTTCTGCTGCTGTTCCTGAAGCTGCTTTGACTGCGCTTCCAGTAGATCGCGCAGCTGCTGCAGCTCGGCTGCTACCTCGCTGTTCGAGGGTTCTGGCTTTGCGGCTGGGTCAGGCTTCGCGACTGCCGGGGGCGCAGTAGCGGGTTGAGCGGTAGTCGTCGCGCTTGTAGTGGACGCCGGGCCGTCCTTGTCCCCTGACCCAGCCGTTCCCGCCAGCGCTGGCGAGACGACGAGGCCGAGGGCCACGATACACATTGCAAGTACTCGCATTCATTCCTCCTTAAGAGTGAAATCGAATCGGCAAGTTAATAAACACCACGACCCGGGCAACTTAACAGAAATCCGCCCGAATTCCTCGTTTTTCAAACCAACGCCTAGTGTCTGCAAGCCCATTCTGCTGGCAGAAATCCAAACCGGATTCCCACACGCTGGGAACCAATAGAACTCACCAGGCTTCGTAGCTTTCGTAAAGGGTGCAGTGCGGCGACACGCTAAACTCAATACACAAGGCGACCGAACCTTAACCAGTCTGGTTGAATCTCCTGTGACAGCCACATTAATAGTCGGTTACTTGGTGGACGCGTAAGGCGCGGCAGGGAACTGAAGTTACTGCCGATTCCGGGAAGGATGGCTGGGTTGGGAAAGGTTCGGCCGCGCGCCGAGAACGGCGAGTTCATTTTCGGATACAGCCGACTATTGCAACTGCCCGAGCTGGTACTTCAGGACCGATAGCTGCGTCTGATAGTCGAATTTAGAACTGGCCGATTCGAGTTCGGCCTGGGTCAGGTTCAACTGGGCCTGGCTGAGTTCGATGATGGAGCTTAGTCCCAGCTTGTATCGAGCCTCGGCCAGATCCGACGCGTCTGTCGCGTTTTTTAGAAGCTGGTCGGTTATAGCGAGACGCTGGAAGGCGGAATTGGAATTCAGCCACGCAGTGCGAACACCGCGAACGATCTGGTTTTGCAGGTCGCGAAGGTACTGATCGTCTGCTTTCGCGCGGGAATTGGCCTCGCTTCGCAGAGCGCCAAAAAGATGCCCGTTGAATATTGGGATATTCACGTTGACTCCGGCAGCCGCATAGCGAGGAGCAAGCTGGTCGGCGCCGACCGGGGTCAGTCCGGCGCTGCCTATAGCCGTAACGGTCGGAAACGATAGATCGCGCTCGGCTGTGGCGTAGCTATGAGCCGAGTCCGCATCCAGCCGCAGACCGATGAGCTCCGGCCTGTCCTTGAGCGCCTGCTGAAGAAGATCGGAGAAATTGGCGGAGGGCGCTGGTGGAACAGGCTCCTCGGCCAACTCGAAGGTCCTCAGGTCTCCATAGCCGAGCGCGGCGGAGAGCTGAACGTACGACGCCTCGATGTCATTCTGAGCTTGGACCAGCAGAAGCTGCGCCTGCGCAAGGTCAACGTTGGCGAAACTGAGGTCGAGGCCCGACTTGATCTTGTTTTTTTCGAGTTCGCCCACCTGATCCGCGACGAGCTGCCGATCTTTGACTGTTTCCTGGGCCACGTTTAACACCGCCTGCGCCTTCTGGACGGCAAAGTAAGCCTTGTCCACGCCGAGCAGGACGTCGGCTCGCGTGGTGACAACATTTTCCTGTTCCGCCTGCGCGTGCAGATTCGAGCTTTTGACGAGCTCATGGGTGCGGCCGAAGTCCGTCACGAGCTGATTGACGGTGAAGCCATTGGCGTAGCGCTCGTAGATGATGGGATTGTTCAAGGCGCCGGCCGCGATCCGGCTATTGTTCTCGGCGTCGGCTGCGGTGACGCTGCCGTAAGCGGTCGGGTAGTATGCCGACCGCGCTTGCGTCACCTGATCCTTCGCCGCAGATGCCATGTCGGTCGCCGCCTGAATCTGAGGGTGATTTTGGACCGCAATCTGTTCGGCCTCGTGAAGACTCAATTTCTGTGCGGCTTGCGCGGCGACAGACCCGCAGGTGAGCAGGGCCAAGACGGTGAGTGCCGCCATGCGATTCGATCTGATCATCGCGCTTCCTCCACCACGAGTGCCGCCGACGATGAAGCGCGGCGCTGATAAACCAGGAGGTATGCTGCGGGCACCACGAAAATGGTCAAGACCACGGAAACGATCAGGCCGCCGATAATCACGCGTGCGAGAGGCGCATAGGATTCGCTTCCTGCCTCAAGTTTCAGCGCCATCGGCAGCAGCCCCACGATCGTCGCGAGCGAAGTCATTAGAATCGGTCGCAGGCGGATGCGGCACGAATGACTCACCGCTTCCCGGACTCCGGACCCTTCCTGGCGAAGCCGATTGGCAAAGTCCACGATCAGGATGCTGTTGGAAACGACCATGCCTGTGAGCATTACGATGCCCATGAGGGATTGAATGTTCAGAGTAGTGTCCGTGAACGCCAGCGTCAGCATCACTCCCACGAGGCCCGTGGGAATCGCGAGGACGATCAGAAAAGGATCGATGAAAGACGAAAACTGCGCCACAAGGACCAGAAAAACAAGCAGGATCGAAAGTATCAGCCCGAGGCCGAAACTCCGGAAAGATGCGTTCATGGTATTCACCAGCCCGCGGACATCGATTCGGATATCGGGCGGGAGTTTGGTGTTGGCGACAATCTTCCGAACTTCCCTGGCGGGCTTCCCCAGATCTTCTCCCGAGGTCGCCACATACACGTCGATGGTGCGTTGCAACTGATAGTGATCCACCTCGGTCGGCGTGAGGATTGGGGTAATATCCGCCACCTGGTTGAGGTAGGTAGGCAGCTTCAAGGTCGGGGCGTGCAGCGGCATCGCTTTCAGGTCTTCGAGGGACGTGACCTGATTTTCGGGATACTGCACGGTCACGAAATAGTTGTTTCCGCTATTCGGATCAACCCAATAGCTTGGCGCGATCATCGCGTCCGAAGTAAGCGACGTAATAAGATTGTCCACCACTTCCTTTGGACTCAGGCCGAGTTCGCTCGCGCGGTCGCGGTTCACGTTTACTTGCAGCGAGGGATAGTCCATGTCCTGCGGGACATATACGTCCGAGATTCCCCGCAGGCGGTGAAACTTTTCTTCGAGGCCCAGGGCGATGCTATCCGCGGCTTGGAGATCGTTTCCGCTCACTTGCACGTCAATGGGCGCAGGCAATCCCTGGTTGAGAACCGAATCGACCAGTCCGCCGGACTGGAAATACGTGCGGAGTTCGGGTAATTGCGACGAAACTTGTTTTCGAACCTCGTCCATGTAGGCAAAACTGCCGACCTTGTGATCCTCCTTCAAACCGACTTCGACGAACGCTGTGTGCATCGCCGAATTCGGCGTGGATAGCGAGGACAAGTCCGGCGTAACTCCGATGTTCGATACGACGGAATTGAGATCGCCGGGCCGGACGACCTGGCGAACAATGTTTTCGACTTTCTTTACATAGTCCTCAGTGACCTCGATGCGCGTTCCCGTGGGCGCCTTGACGTTGATGATGAATTGCCCGGCGTCAGTCCGAGGGAAGAACGAAACACCGACCAACGGATAGAGCGCAAAGCTCAATATGAATACGCCGACGAAGCCCCAAACAACTTCCTTGGGCCGATCGAGAGCCTTTTTCACCCACCGGTCGTACCTTACCAGCATCTTTTCGAATTTTTCATTGAACTGCGCATGGAATCGCATCCCCCATGAGTGCTGCTTAGCGGGTTCGCTGGCAAGCTCCTGATCCGCTGCGTTAGGGTGCACGATTCCCTTAAGCATCGTCGCGCAGTAAAGCGGCACGACCGAAATGGCGACAAAATAAGAAGCGAAAAGAGAGATGACCACGCTCAGGGCGAGAGCCGTGAAAAGAAACTTGCTCACGCCGTAGAGCAAGGTTACGGGGAAGAACACGACCACGGTCACGATGGTGATCGCCAGCACCGCCAGCCCGACTTCGTTAGCTCCCAGTTCGGAAGCGACCGCGGGCGTTTCGCCGAGCTCAATGTGACGGAAAATATTTTCCAGCACGATCACGGAATTGTCGATCAGTCGCGAAAACGCCAGCGCGAGACCGCTGAGGATCATGCTGTTGATGGTCGAGCCCTCGATATGAAGGATAAAGAAAGTCGCCATCACCGAGAGCGGAATCGAAAGGAACACGGCAAAGGTCGCTCGCGGACTGCCGAGAAATACCAAAACCATCAGCGCCGTAAGCACCAGTCCCGTCCCGCCTTCTTTCAGCACCGTGGAGATCGCCTGTTTCACGATTAGGGACTGATCGAATACGACGTGCGCCTTGAGCTGAGAGGGTATGTCGCGCAAGTTCTTGATCGCGCCCTTGATCCCGTTCACGACCTCAATCGTATTGCTGTTCCCTCCCTGCTTCTGGATAGGGACATAGACGGATCGCTGGCCGTTGACTCGCACAATGTTGTATTGCAGTGCTGAGCCGTCCACGGCGTGGCCCACATCGGAAATGAAGACCGATCTTTCGCCTTCCGTTTTCAGCGGCACGTCGTTCAGAGCTTTCGCATTCAGAACCTGAGCATTCGTATAAAGGTTGTAATCCAGGGGGCCGATCCTGACGTCGCCGGCGGGCAGAATGAGATTCGATTCATCCGTGGCGCGCACCACGTCCATGGGGCTCAATTGATTGGCCTGCAACTTCAATGGGTCCACGTAAACCATGATCTGGCGATAGCGCCCGCCATACGGAGGCGGCACGGTCGCTCCAGGGACGCCTGCGATCTGGTTTCGAATCTGGAATTGCAGGTAATCGTGAAGCTGAGTCTCGGAGAGACCCTGCCCATCAACCGTCAGCAGGCAAACGGGAAGACTGGATGCATCCATGCTCATCACGACCGGGGGGAGCGTGCCCTGTGGAAGCCGCCTCAAGTCCGCCATCGCCAGATTCGAAATTTGAGTCACGTCCGCATTCGCGTCCGAACCTGGCTGGAAGTAGACCTTGATGAGGCTCACGCCGGACATCGACCGCGATTCCATGTGATCGATTCCGCTGCCCAGCGTGAAGAATCGTTCGAATGTATCCGTGATGTCCGCTTCGATCTGTTGCGGCGGCATGCCGCTGTAAAACGTCGCCACCTCTACGACCGGAATGTTGATCGGCGGAAACATATCCACGGGCATTTGGACGAGGGCGGTGAGTCCCAGCACGCACACGAAGAGGCAAATCACGATGATGAAATATGGGTGGCGTAACGAGAATGACGACATATCGAGTCCCTACTCCACTTCCGAGGGCGTGACAACCTTCGGATTGACGATCTCGCCGGGCTTGAACTGCGATTGCTCACCAAACACGACGCGGTCGTTGTCGTTCAGGCCCGAAAGGATTTCGACGTCGGCAGCGTTTTCGAGACCGAGCGTCACATCGCGTTTCTCGATTCGGTTATCGCCACCAACCACGAGGACCGAACCGTGAGTTTCGTCCGACGTTTGCACGGCCTGGACAGGCACCGTCAGAGCGTTCTGCACGGTATGGAGCGGGATTTGAACGGTGGCGTACATTCCGGGGACGATTTGGTAGGTCGGATTCGGAACGGTTACTTCTGTGTGCATCGTACGGGTTCCCGGATCGATTTGATCTGAGAAAAGGCTGATCTTTCCTTCGAATGTCTTGTTGATCGTTGATACGCGCACCGTGATGTCTTCGCCGACGTGAACGTCCGCGACGGCCCTTTCCGGCACGGGAATCACGAGGCGGAGAAGATTATTCTGCGAAAGGTGGCAGAGAGCCTGGTCGCCTTTGTTGGAAGATGTACCCGCAGGCAGCAGCGCGCCGGTGTACGCATCAATCTCCGTGACGACGCCTTCGAAGGGAGCCGTGATGCGGGAATACGCGTACATCGCCCGGTCTTTTTCGAGCGCCGCCTTGGTCGCGACCAGCTCCTGCCCGCTACCCGCCACCGAGTCCCTTGCCGACGATACTCCCGCGTTCGCTTCCAAGTCCTTCCCCTGCGCGATGTCGATTTCCTCCTGCGCCACCAGTTCCGGCCGCGATTTCTGCACGTCGGCTAGGCGCGCGTAGGTCACGTGTGTGACGGTGTAAGCAGATTCCGAGCGGATTAGCTCCTCATTGGCGCGGGCGAGGTCTTGTTCGCTCTTCTTAACGCTCGCTTCATCCTGTTGCAGTTGCTGCTGGAGTTCGGGAATTTCGAGCAGCGCAAGCTGTTGTCCTTGTTTCACATGAGTGCCCCAGTTCACCTCGAGTTTCTGAATGTAACCGGACACCTTGGCGTAAACGTTGACCTCCTGGTAGGGCTGGAACTCCGAGGAAATACTGAGCTGGCTCGATAGATCTCGCCGTTGGACCTTGACCACGGCCGCGACCGGAGCGTTCGCAAGGCCGTCGCCAGCCGTCTTGTCTGCAGATCCACAGCCGGAAAGAATTCCCGCCACGAGGAGGAGCGTCAGCAATAAGCCGGCGCAGGCATTGGGGCGCGATCCCTGGCGAGTCCTCATTAGGTTCACCGAAAAGACGAGATCACTTGGCCGGCCTGTCATTTCGACTCCTGGTAGCTGACGGCCGTATCGCGAATGGTCTGGCGAAGCTTGTCGAGCGTGAAGCCCGCCGACCGGCGCAGTCCGACCAGATTCTGCCTGCGCTGCCGGATTTCACGCGCCGCGGCAGGAACTTTGTCGGCAATCTCCAGCGGGACCGTCTGAACCCCATGGCAGTCGCCGTGGACCAGATCGCCGGGCCGAACCGTGAGACCCCCGACCTCTACGGTGCCGCCGAAATCGAAGACGTGAGAATAGGCGTGGGAAACTGACACGTTGCCCGCGAACATCTGAAATTCCGTCGGCCGAATATCGGCAAGATCGCGCACCGCGCCGTTCGTCACGATTCCGATGCAGCCCAACGCGAGAAGAATATTCGCGTGGACCTCTCCGACGAACGCGCCTAGGCCCGGCGGAGTGTCCACATCTTCGATCACCACCACTCGCGGCGCCGGAATGGTGAGGATCTCGTTCCACCAATCGGTGCGGTCGTAGTAATCGTAGGACTTGCCTGCCTCCATCCGTGGATTAGAGCTTCGCATCCGGGCGGTCGCGGCATAGCCGGCTATCGCGAGCTGATCCCTGAAAATGCACTTGATGCTCGAATTGGCGAAGCCTGTGTTTGGCAGCCGTACGCGGAAAGTTTCAATCGCGCTGGCTACCAAACACGTGCTCAGTCGGCGGAACTGCTCCAATTGGGCCGGTTTCACTGATCCTTTTGTCATGGGACCACTCGCTCGATTCGTCTAACGCACTTCGAAATAGGTATCGATGGCGCGGTAGCGATGGATGTCCCATCCCGTGTCTTCGGCGTGGCTGCTGACGTTCGTTGTCACGGTGCACGCTCCCGTGTTCTTTACTTTCAGGTGATGACCGAAAAGGCCCGATTGCTCGTTGACGGTGGCGCAGACAGACTTCGTACCGTTTGAGTCGTAAACAACGGCGTGAGCAGCGGCGTCATAGGTTAGTCCGGGAAGCTGAACGATCGTGGAACGCGGTCCGCCCGCGTCATCGTCGGGGCCATACGTCATCTGATCCGGGTATGTGTAAATGGCCACCACGCGCGCGCGGCCTGTTTCCTGGTTCACCTCGAAATGAAAACTGGACAACGACACTGGCTCACGGTTGGTTGGGCTCTCGATCGGAGCATATTGGGATGGAACGGTGTCGATCTTGACCCTTGAATTGGCATACGCGGGAACCGCAAGCGCTAGCGCAAAGAAAGTGGCCACAGCAGAAGTTTTTTTCATAAATGTCTCGCCGGCCCGGAAAATTCAAACTCAAGGCCGCGCTTTCGTAATTGCTACGCGACCACTTCCACCGTAAGCCCGCTGCGCGAGGGACACCACTGAAGACATCCTGAAGATTTGATGAAACGGCGGGGCTACGAGCGACGACCGAGCGCGGCGCAAAGATAACTGAATCAGTGGCTTACGATGGCCGGAGGATGCTTCCTAGGGTGGTTAAGATAGGCGCGGGGCCGAAACCACGCGGGTTCTAATTTGATGGCTTGGTGCTGGAAGGGGAGCATCCCACGGCGGGCAAGCGAATCCAAAACGTGGAGCCAGCCTCAGAGACACTACTAACTCCGATCTCGCCATTGTTGGCTTCCACTGCCCATTTCGCGATGGACAACCCCAAGCCCGCACCCATATCTTCGCTCCTTCGAGACTCGTCCGCGCGATAGAAACGCTCGAATACTTTCGCCGAATGCTCGGCGGGAATTCCCGGACCGGAATCAACGATCGAAAGTTCGACTCGCGCCCGACTCGCGCACTCGACACGCGCGGAAATCGATCCACCCACGGGCGCGAACTTTACGGCGTTGTGCAGAATGTTAACGATGGCTTGTCGAATGTAGAGGCGGTCTGCCTGTGCCCCCACTGCCTCATCGCCTGTAAGCGTAAATGTTTGGCGCTTGTCCTCGATGAGAACTTCCAAAAGCGCCGCCGCCTCTCGCACCACGGCCATCAACGGAAAAACTGAAACTTGCATCCTGATCTGCCCTGCATCGGCTCGCGAGAGCGTCAACAGGCCCTCGACAATGCTGGCGAGTCGATTGACCTCTTCGAGCATGCTGCCAATCGTGTCCCGGTACTCTTCCGGCTTCGCCCTTTTCTGCAAACGAACTTCACCGATGCTGCGAATAGCGGCAAGGGGCGTGCGCAGCTCGTGTGATGCGTCCGCCGTGAATCGCTGCAATTGCTCGAAAGACTGTTCGATTCGAGCTAGCATCGCATTGAAAACTCCTGCGAGATGTCCGAGTTCGTCCTCCGGGTTTTCAACGGGCAGCCGTTCGTTCAAATGCTCGGAATTGATTTGCTCGGCCCGACGCGCCATCTTGCTGACCGGGTCGAGCGTACGGCCCACGATCTTGAATCCGGCCCAGGCCGTGCCGCCGAGCACGACCGGCGAGGCCAGGAGAAGCACGAGCAGCGTTTCCCTCAGTTGGTCCCATATTAGGGCCTGATTGTATCCAACCCGAATCAAAACGGTGCGACCCTCGAGATCGTATTTCCGGCTAATCAGAATGACGCGCGTTCCATCGGACATCCTGGCTGAACGTCCGGAATATCCGTGTTCGCCTTCACCCGCGAATGGCGTTCCACCGATGGTCCGGTCGCCCAGCCGTTCATTGCGGAAGAGAATCGATCCGTCCGGTCCGAGTATTTCCAGCAGCCGCTCCTGAACCTGCTTCCAGTCTGTGTGGTGATGATAATCTTCGCGCACGCCCACTTGGCCGTCGTCCGCTACATAGAGCAAGCCCTTCACGGTCTCCAGGTCTTCCGCGGCAAGGCGTTTCAATATGTTGCTCGACTGCCAGAAAAGCAGCAACGAGACGCCGGCAAAATACACGGCGAGGATACACGCGAGCGTTCCGACGTACCAAAGTGTGAGTCGCGTTCGGACGCGCGTGGGCCGGAGCCGCATCACGGGGTCTCCTGGCGCAACACAAATCCCACGCCCCGCACGGTGTGCAGAAGTTTTTTCTTGAATGGCTCGTCCAGCTTCCTACGCAGATGGGCGATGTGCACGTCGATCACATTGTCGAGTGGCGTGTATCTGGCCGTCTCCTGCCATACGTCGCGCGCCAGCATCTCCCGGGAAACCACGCGGCTCTGTTGCCGCAGTAAATACTCAAGCAGATCGAACTCGCGCTCGGTGAGCGCCAGTTCCTTTCCATCGCGAAACACGGTGCGTCCGGCGGCGTCCATTTCTAGATCGGCGAGCCTCAGCCGGTCGCCCGATTCCGGCTTACCGCGCCTCAGCAGCGCCCGAATGCGCGCAAGCAATTCGGGAAACGCAAAGGGCTTTACAAGGTAATCGTCGGCGCCGGCATCCAAACCCCTCACGCGGTCCCGGATGGTGTCTCTGGATGTCAATATAAGTACTGGCAGGGACGAGTTTTTCTGTCGTAGGGCCGCCAATACCTCCATGCCGTCACGTTTCGGGAGCATTAAGTCGAGAATGATCAAGTCGTACGTTTCGGTCGTAGCAAGAAAGAATCCTTCCTCACCCGTGTGCGCAACGCTCACGGAGAACTCGTCCGCTTGGAGGCCCGCGCAGAGCGCGTTGGCCATCTTTTCTTCATCTTCGACAATTAATATGCGCATCGGAATGGGTGATGCCTTACCGATCCGCCAGATGGGCCCCGCCGGAGCTGAAGGAAACCCGGGACTCGCGACAAGTGCCTATCGCGGATCGGAATAATACACCTGCGGTTGCCGATAGACATCCGGAGCGGGCAGGACATGTGGAGTTTCATCGGATGTGGTCCACCGATTGGAATCCTTGGCATCGTAGCATGCGCTGCGGCCAGCGCTGAGAGTTGTGGTAACACTGATGGAGGATGTTGCAAATTCCGCTGCTCTCTCTATAACTTGGCCCAGGTGCATACCCTGCCGAATTCCTCAGGTGTTGACCGGCCCATTTTCGACGGCGCGTTTAGCCGCTGATTCGAAGGGCCACAAATTGAACATACGGTGTCTGGCACGTTTTCCATGCTGCCAGCAGCGGTGAAGAAGCGACTGAACAAAACTCGCGCGTTTCCTATGGGATGGGATGCGACCAATTCGAGCGGTGGACTCCGGGGTGCAACACTGGAATGAATGCGCAGCCAGACATACCCTGGATGTGACCCCATCAAGCATATGAGCCGTCGGCCTGCTACACAAAACCTTAAGGCTCCGTGGGGTCAACCCAGTTTCTTGGGTCCGATGTGAATCCATTCGATGCCAAATGACGTCCAAAACCAGGGCATAGCGCGCAAGGACAAGTTAGCGAATCAATGACCTAACCATTGAATAACATTCTGTACATCTGGCCGCCGGTGAAGCTCAATCGGTTGGTCAAAGCTGCCTGGGGCTAAGGCTGTCTCACGCTCGCACCGTGGGCGTTGCTCCGGCTGTTGTTGGAGGTTGAACCGGCGGACAGGAAATCCATCTCGTAATAGCCGCCGATCTTTACAGGGACGGTCCTGGGGGACCGATTAGAACCATCCCCGTGCCCTCGGAGAGCGCGATGGTACGCTCTCCGAAGGCACAGGAAATTCAGGAAACCACCAACCGGGCGTTCAGCGCGAGCCGCCAGCTTTTGCGGTCTTATGCTTCGCCTTGGTTTCCTCACCCTGATTCTCTCCCGTAGCATCCTTGACGGCGAAAGCCTTGGGATTGATTTCTTCCGCCAGTTCAGTCAGTTTCTCGTCGGTTTCCTTTTCTTCGTTGAGTGTCTGTTCCAGAATACTTGCCGCTTCGTCCGCTCCCATGAGAATCGCGAAGGCGTGCACCGAGCCGTACGCCGCGATCTCGTAGTGTTCCACTCGCTGCGCCGCGGTTATGAGCGCCGCGTCCATCACAGCGCCCTCGTAGTCCTCGGACAACACCTCGCCTCCCTCGGCGATGATTCCCTCCATGCCCTTGCACTTCTTTCCTTTCACGGGCTCTCCCAGTCCTTGGAGCACCTTCTCGAGTCTCCTGGCATGCTCTTCGGTTTGCTCGAGGTGGCTTTCAAACCCGCTGCGGAGCTCCTCGGAGGTGGCTGCCTTCGCCATCTTGGGGAGCGCTTTGATCAATTGTTGTTCGCAGTTGTAAAGATCTCGCAGTTCGTCAACGTAGACTTCTTTAAGCGTGTTCGTTTTCGTATTCATGACAACTCCTCTTTTGGGTGGCGCGCCGTCGGCGATCGCCGATTTTGTCTCCATGAGTAAACTAGGCGTAGCACCGAGTGCGGACCATCAAGCATTAGCTGTAGTGCGATGGGAGATGCCCGGTACTTCCCGCGAGAGCAAAACAGATGCGAAAACAGGGGCCAGGGCTAAGTGCCCTCGAACCCCTGTTGTTGACTGCGAATGTGCCTACTTGGGACGCTCCTCAGCCGGCGCGGGAGCTCTGGGCGCGGTCGTGTGCGCTGGCTGCTGTCTCTGCCGCAATTGCTGCGTTTGCTGAGTGTGCTTGTGCACCAGCTGTTGCGTTTGCTGCTGATGCCTCTGCTCCACCTGTTGCTTGGCCGCTTCGTCCGCGTTGCGCTTCGCGAGCTGCTGATGTTCCTTATCTTGCTGTTGCTGCAGTTTTTGCCGTTCCTGATTCTGCCGCGTGCTCAGTTTTTCCTGCTGCTGTTGATACTTCTTGTCCAGCTTGGCGCGACTTGCTTCGCTGCAAACGCCGTTGCGAGGATCGAAGGGCGCAATTTCCGCTGGAATGTCTTGCCGACTTCAATTGGTATGTATGCGGGTCCAAAAAGAGTATTCAGTCGCTGTGTCATGATTTCTTCCGCGGGACCTTCGCGCCTTTCTTGCGCGCTTCCGAAAGCCCGATGGCGATGGCTTGTTTTCTACTTTTTACTCTGCCGCCTTTACCACCCTTGCCGGAGCGCAGTTTCCCTTGGTTCGCTCGCCGCACGGCACGCTCCACGCTCTTGCCCGCTGCCTTGCCGTACTTTGCCATCGAATTTCTCCTCGTTCGGCTTGTGCCGTATTAGCGCGCGTGCCTTTTGCGTCCCCACGATTGTGAGCACATCCGGCGAGGAGCGCCATACGCTGAAACGGGTAGCACGGGACCATGAAAACTTGTATCAGCGAGTTCGGAAATACTTCCGCCGCCGCGGTTGAAGTCGGTGGGCGGCCATCCATGAGCCAGGAAATGGAAAACCGGCGGCGGAAGAGCCTCGTCAATTCGTGAGGGCTGCGGCCCCAAGCGCGGAATAGCGCGAAATAAATTGGGCGCCAATCCTGCCCGGATAGGACGGCTTGGACGGCATAACGGACCTCTCCGACAGTCCTACTCCGTTCAATGTATGGCGCAAATCTGGGCGCCTATTTACCATGCCGTCGAATCGCATCGGTGGAGTTCAGAAAGGAAGGAGGTTCGTAAGTCATGCCACTTCTACAAATAGTGCTGGTCCTGATTGTTGTGGGTGTTCTGCTCTGGTTGGTCAACGCTTACATACCAATGCAAGGAACAATCAAGTCCATTTTGAATGCTGTCGTGGTCATCTGCACGGTACTTTGGCTTCTGAATGTTTTTGGGCTTTTTACTTCCTTCTCTCACATCCGGGTCGGCCACGGCTAATCGGCATGCGTTCACTACGATGCCCGGCAATATGCTACGCCGCGAACTTGTAATCGAGCGTAACATGGCGATGCGCATGGCCAAGCCACTCCAGGACGAGTGTGGAAAATGTGGTGCCGAAATCGACGCGGGCCGCAGGATTGATTTCACGCTGAAGGACGGCACCAGAGTCTGTGATTCCTGCTTCGTCAAAGGAACAGCAAGACCAACTCATACCTCAGACGACACAGACGAGTAGCGCGCCAACCCGGGAGGGGCCGTCAGTTTTCTAGGATCAAAGCCTTCCGTTGGTCGCGGTCATATAGCTATTCGGATTCCTCCGGGCCCGACCGGCATCCAGGTGTGCGTCCGGGTTGCGCTTTGCCGGCCCGCAGCTCGATCTGTAAACGCGCATTGTCTGAGCGAATCCCGACCGGCCCATCGAAGGCCAGCGCGTCGGGCCCCAGAGAACCTTCCCAAACGAGCGACTCGTCGGCGAAGACTTCCAGGTCTGCTCCGTTCATCTCCGCGCGAAGATCGTGGGTGTCTCCGGGACGTAGAGCGGGAACTGGCGTGCCGCCGCGAGCCTTGATATTCCGGTATCCGCGATTTTCGCACTCTGCGCTGTTGTGCTGGCCGGGGTTGCTCTTCACCGAAACCACCAGCTTCGATTCAGGCTCGATGCGCCACATCGCGTAGACCAAGTTGCAAGCGTCCTGCGCGCGCAGCTTGATGCCAAACTGGCGACGAAGTTCGCCGGACCCGAGCCGTGTTTCGCTTTCTGTCGCGCCGAGGTAGGTGAAGTGTGCCTCGACGGATTGCGGCGTAAACGCGTTCAGATACGCACGCATCTTGGGAACATTTACCGAGAGCCGTTCCCCGGGCAATTCATCAATCGTCCCTTCCGTGACGCAAAGATTCGCCCGTGAAACAGGCATGAGACCCGTGCGCGAGGGCATGGGGGCTGCGCTAAGGCTCAACGCGCCGAGGAAAAGCAGAGCCCAGGTCCATAGGCGTTTTCGGTCTTGCATGCGCATCCTCCGCAACTGATTTGTCTGCTTCTGTCCGCCACGCCGTCGAAAACCAAACCAACGCGAGCAAATCATAGAACGACCTGCCCCTACTCGCCATCACCGGAAGTGTCCGAACCAGTTTGGCCGGCCGCCCCTACATTGGCCGACGAAGCGGTAAGGGCCTTCGCCTATGTTGCGCGTCACACTTTGGTGGCCGCCGAATCACAGCTGGGTAACTTCCGGGTTCCTGCCGATACGCCAGAGCCGTCCTTTCACTCTCTGTTCCCTCAATTTTGTTTTTCAGTCAAAATGGGATGATGCAGCCGCGCAACAAGTACGCTAGGGTTGAGCGCGAGCGCCGCTTTCTTCTCGACCAATTTCCAAACAACACTCATGTCGTACGCATTCGTCGCATAACCGACCACTACTTCGACGGCACTGCTCTGCGCTTAAGGAAACAAAGCGAAGACGATGGCCCAACCACATTTAAGCTCACTCAGAAGATTTCTGCGTCGGCCAGCGGAGGGCAGCAAGGCTTCATTACAAGCATGTATCTCACCGAAGCTGAGTTTCGCGTGCTAGCACCACTTCCTGGGAACAAGCTCAGCAAAGTCCGTTTCAGCGTGCCGCCTTTCGGCATTGACGTTTTCGAGGACACACTGGAAGGTCTATTCCTCGCCGAGGCAGAGTTCGATTCGGCAGCCGCCGCTGACGCACTGACGCTTCCTTCTTTCATTTCTCGCGAAGTTTCCGCCGACGATCGATTCACGGGTGGTCGCCTCGTTCGCGCCTCACGGCAGGATATCAAGACGTGGCTCCTGGAATACGGGATCAGCCTCGCGTCGCCATGAACTTGCAGCATCTCTCAGTCTTGGAATTTCTTCCCAGGCACGATCAATGCACAAACCAACCCCCCAGGGCGTCCGCGAACTGAAGTTCGGAATGCGAGCTTCATCTCCAGGTATCTGGACTAAACGAAGATTGCCAATTCGGATGGTTGCAGCGCTTGCGGAAGTCGCTGAACGGAACGGCAATTTTGGTCGCGGGATCAGATTTGGACCGACGGGCTCCGGCCCGGCCGATGAAATCGGCCGAATGGAAATTGACAGCCCGACTCTTGCGGGTCATAAATCTTCGGGAAAAAGTCGAGAGGGAAGAGATGGTTGCGGGGTCGGATTTGAACCGACGACCTTCGGCCGGGCCGATGAAATCGGCCGACAGGAAAATGACAGCCCGACTCTTGCAGCTCATAAATTTTGGGGAATTAAGTCGAGAAGGAAGAAATGGTTGCGGGGGTCGGATTTGAACCGACGACCTCCGGCCGGGCCGATGAAATCGGCCGACAGGAAAATGACAGCCCGATTTTTGTGGCTCATGGATTACGGGAATTAAGTCGAGAAGGAGGAAATGGTTGCGGGGGTCGGATTTGAACCGACGACCTCCGGGTTATGAGCCCGACGAGCTACCAGGCTGCTCCACCCCGCGTCGTAGATACTACGCGACTTGCCGCTCTTCTGCAAATACTCAGGTGGCCTTTAAGAGCGCAATCTAGCGGTAGGGGCATCATTTGAATGGATTTGCGCGAAGATCCAATACCACATGGTGACGACCAGACAGGACTACGATGAGACCACCTGCGCGCAGAACGAAGTGCCGAATCGCCAGAGGTTAGAAGCCCGGCTCCGTAAACAAGCCCGAGATCTTGGCCTAGAAATCATTCCCGCAAGAACCGGAGCCGTATGACGACGAAGGTTCCTCAGAAGCGGATTCGTGATCAAAATGAGTGAGCGACCGCGGGGACTGGGGGACATGCTACTGCTGCACTGACAGCAGCAACCCGCATTTTCAGGTAATTTGCGGCATGAATTCGCAGCGTAGCGTGTTTTGCCCGAGGACCTTCCGACGCCTACCTATTTTTGCACGACAAGCGTCAGGTCGAACGAATGGGTCAACGTTCCGCAGGTTTCCGTCACGACCAAGGTATAGGTTGCGCCTCCGGGAGGAACCTGGTCTCCGCCGCGACTCGCACATCCACTCAAGCCCACCACACCGCCCAGGCTCAGTGCGGTGAACAGCACTGCGGCGAGCAGGCGCGGCGTGGTCTGCATTCGCTGACGGAGCCACTGCATTCCTAGCAGTGGCAGCAACAGTAGTGTCAGCAAAATCGGCATGCCGCTGTGCGGCGCGTACCCTTGAGGTTCTGTATTCCACGCCGCCGACGAGCTGCTCGTCTGGATTATCAGATTCACCGTCGTCGCTGGACTGCCGGCCGGAATCACCGTGGGAGAAAAAGTGTACGTCGCACCAGGCGGCAGGCCCGAGACTGTGAGATTTACAGCCAACGGCAACGTTGTTGATCCAACGGGTGCGACGGTCAATTTAAAGGTGGCCGCTCCCCCCGCCGTCACTGTCTGAGTGGAGACACCATTCTCGCTCAGAGTGAAACCCTCGACCGTTAATGTGACGCTAGCCGTGGCCGTATTGTAATCGGTGGTGTCGGTTGGTGTGAAGGTGACCGAGAGTGTATCGGTTCCATCAGCAGGAGTTGTTCCTGCCGCGGGGCTGTAAACAAACGTGCCGGGCACCGACGCCGCGGCGTCTAGCTGCGTGCTGCTGAGTGTGGTGCCAAACGCGATCGCCGCCGGAGGAGCCCAATTGACGGTGGGAGTGGTTTTGTTATTAACGATCAACGTCACCGACGCGGTTGCGGTCGTGTAATCCGCGGTGTTGGTTGGCGTGAAGGTGACCGAGAGGGTATCGCTTCCGGCGACGGGAATGGTTCCTGCTGCCGGGCTGTAGACGAACGTGCCCGGCACACTCGCGGTGGCGTCCAACTGGGTGCTGCTGAGCGCCGTGCCGAATGAGATCGCCGCAGGAGTGGCCCAAGTGATTACCGGGACCGTCTGGCTCACCACCGTCAAGGTGAGGCTGGACGTACTCGGAGCGTTGTTGGCGTCTCCACTGTAGCTCGCGGTGATAGATTGAGAGCCCAGGTTCAGGCCTTGAGTGGCAAACGTCGCAGCTCCGGAAGCTAACGTTACGGTCCCGAGCGTGGCGTTTCCAGTTTGGAAACTTACGGTCCCGGTGGGTGTGCCGGGCACGACCGTCGCGATAAATGTAATGATCGTTCCCACCTGCACGGGGTTGCGGCTGGCGGTCAGAATGATGGAGGTGTTTTGGCTGACCTTCTGGGTAAGCGCGGTGGAGGTACTGGACAGGTTCACCGGGTCGCCGGCGTACACCGCTGCAATAGAATGGGAGCCAGCGGTTAGAGTAGAAGTCGTCAGGGTGGCGACGCCGGAAGCGTTCACGGTCGCCGAGCCGAGGGTGACGTTGCCGTCATTGAATGCGACCGAGCCGGCCGGCGTGCCGGAGGCGGTGGGGGTGACTGTCGCGGTGAGGGTGATGGAATTTCCGGAAATGGAAGGATTCACATCCACGCTGAGTGCGGTGGTGGTGGTCTGCTGAACCGTTTGGATGAAGACCGTGGAGGTGCTCGCGTCACTGGTGGTGTCCCCGCCATAAGAGGCGGTAAAGGAATGTTGCGCCGGCGACAGATTCGGGAGCGAAATTGACGCTGTAGCGGAACCGCTCAGTGTTTCGGTCCCGAGGGTTGTGCTTCCTTCCATAAAGACTAGGGCTCCCGTCGGCGTGCCGGAGTTAGCTGGTGTGACGGTGGCGGTCAGAGTTATCGCGCCGCCGAATTCCACTGGATTGCTGGTGGAAGCGATTTCGACGGTGGTGACCTGTGCCACGTCCTGAGTGAACGTCTCGGAAGTGCTCGGAGCGTTCAACGTGTCTCCTGCATACACCGCGGTGATGGAGTGCGCGCCTAGAGCGAGCGAGGAGGTTGCGTAAGTTGCGGTGGTGATACCGCTAGTGGTGGAAAGCACTTCGGTTCCCAGGACCGTGCCGCCCTCGTTGAAGGTCACGGTTCCGGTAGGAGTTCCCGGCCCAGCAGCAATGAAGCTGGCAGTAAGGGTCACCAAAGCGCCCGGCTGTGCCGGATTAATGCTGGAGAGGATGGCGTTCTGAGTCAGCTCGCGCACGTTCTGGGTTACGACGGCCGAGGTGCTGGCGGCATTGAGTACGTCACCGACATAAGCTGCGGTGACTGGATGTGATCCCAGGGTTAGGGCGGAGGTGGAGAAAGCCACGTTGCCGGATGGGTCGAGCTTTCCGGTGCCGATCTCGGTCCCGTTGTCCTGGAAGCTTATCCGATCACGGCGGCGGTGGGCACGCTCGCGGCAACGAGTTACTCGTTCGCGTTCGTCAATGGGACGCTGACGGTGAGCGCGGTCACCACGACAACGCTGACGCTGTCGTCCTCTTCGGTGGCCTCGGGAACCGCCGTGACCTTTACGGCTGCGGTATCCAACGGCTCGCCGGTCACTCTTGGCACAGTGACTTTCTGCAATGCCACGGCGACGTATTGCGATAACTCGGCGGTAATCGGGACGGCGCAATTGACTTCCGCGGGAACGGCGGCGATCACGCGGACCCTCGGGATCGGGAGCCACAGCTACTACGCGGTATTCACCGCAACAACAGCGAACTTAACGAGCACCTCTGCTGCGCAACCGTTGACGGTGACGGGGCTGTAACCGGCACGGTGCTTAAGCTGATGGCCGGAGTGGTGCTGCCGGTGGCTACGTTGATCGGAGAGGTTCCGGTCACGTTGGTCACCGAGCCAGTTGTTGCCGTGTCAGCGACTTGGTTCCAAGCGACTCCGACGGAGTCGTAAACTTGCAGGGACTTTATGTCCGTATCGTACACAATCAATCCGTTGGCCGGAGTTGCGATAGCCAGCCGTTGAACGGTTGTCATGCGAGGCACGAGCAACCCCTGCGTCGTGCTCGTTAAATCCAGAAGGGCTGCGGGGTTCGGCGGGTCAATGCCAATGCCCACCGCTCCGGTTGTAAATACAGCGTTCGCGCCATCGAGAATGAAAGGACTGGCGCCGGCGCTTCCGGTCGCTCCCGTTGCCCCTGTCGCCCCGGTCGCTCCTGTTGCTCCTGGGATTCCCGCGGCACCGGCCGGCCCGGCTGGGCCCTCTGGTCCGGTCGGCCCTTGAGTTTCTGGCCCTCCCGCGGCGGCAATCCAATTCGTACCGTTGAAAGTCAGGATCTCTCCGGCCGTGGGCGCCGGATTTAGGTCGAGTGGCGTGCCTTGCAGCTTGTTGACCGTGATGGTTTGCTGCGTGCCGCTGACGTCGCCCAAGAATGGGCCAATGACATCCCAAGCCACGCTTGCCTGCAGCGCGGGTTCGAGCGGAACGTCGGGAGCAAGTTGAACTCCATCAGCCAGCACGCGAAGGTGCAAATCAGCCTTCAGCGTGAGCGAGGCAGGGAGGGCCGGCATACCGGTAGCCCCGAGCACGATGCCATAGAGACCGTTCGTCACGGTCAACGTTTGCGTCCCCGAGGTCCACAATACGTCTCCGTTGGAATCGAGAATCGAAAACTCGAAGGATCGTGCACCCGTTACGAGTTTGTTGGACTCGCTCAATCGGCCCACATAGGCCAATACGGGAGCGGGAGCTGGATCGGCAGCCGGCGCGGGAGCCTGGGCGGAGACATTGCTAGCGAATCCAAGAATCAAGACCAGCGCGAGAACGCGAAACGTATTACACATGTTCCTCTCTCCTTCAGACGCCATTCACACTTCTTGCTGCTAACAAACGGTGCTGGAATCCGGGCACTCTACCGGAGGCGAGAAGCCGTTTTGAACTTCGATATTGCCGCTGGGATCTGCTGAAATCAGAAAGGGGAAAGCTTGACCGATTACCACAGCGTTCTGAATCGCGTGATTCTTCTGCGCGGCGCCCGAGGCCTCTACCATGTCGGGGTTGAGCACCGCGTCCAATTGCGGCACCGGAAGGATTTCGACCGACGCCGAACTGTTGAAAGTGCCGTTTTTCGCCAGGTTGAACGCGGTCCAGGTCGCGACAACGGTGTATTGCCCCACCGTTCCGGAAGCCGTGTAGACACCTTTACTGGTGATCGTTCCCCCGGTTGCGGGAGTGATCGCCCAAGTCAAGGAGCCCCCTGCGGGCCGACTAGGCGTAAACACTGCAATAAACGTCGTGGTGGATCCCGCAGCGACGATCGTAGAAGAAGGACTCACAGCGAGCGCGACAGAGTGAGGATTGGGGGGAGGGGTACCGGAACAACCCGCAAGCGCAAGAACGATGCACGGGAGCGCAAGGACAATTCGGTTAAGCAGCGTCATAATGTTGAACGACTTTCCGCTCTGAGAGCACCGAGTATTCAATTTCTGCTCTGTGCCGTAGCAAAACAAAACCACCGGTCGAAGACTCTGGACGGCCTTGAGTTTCCTGTCACTGATGACGTAATCGGCAAGCGTGATGGGATGCTTAGAACAATAAGAAATAAATTACGCAGTGGCGCGGTTTAGTACGCGGTAGCCGAAAACACTTCGAGTTGGACGCTCCGTGTGCCCGCGCCCCTATTTGAACCATTTCGATTACTTGGACCAACGGACTCTCGATCGAGCGGCTCGCAGCAGATGTTGCTGGACTAGAGACAGGCGATTACGCGCTGCAGCAACAACTGCGTTTTTCCCAGCCCGTCGACCCTTTCGAGCCGTCTAGGAATTTTCCTTCTTAGGGTCAGCGATCACTGACTCAATTTCATCACAATTCGGTGTCCAAGAAAATCCTAAGGCGCGAGACTTTATGCATTCATCCGGACTTAGGCTGCAATACCTAGTCTCTGGTTTACTTATGGGAGTATTCCAAAAGATGTAAAACTTTCAGTGTTTTGCGCGGCCTGAATAGCCTTGCGTTGAATATCCTCACGCCGAGAGCAGTGTTTGGGCATTCCTCTGGCGGGCTTCACAGCGTCTCGGTCTTGCCGGGGACATTCCCACGCCGGCTCATTTCTGCACGATCAGCGTCAGGTCGAAAGTGTGAGACAGCGTTCCACTGGTTACCGTCTCGACCAGGCTATAGGTCGTGATTCCGCGAGCGCGCTGGCCTTCGGGGAAGCCGCTCGCACACTCGCTCAAGCCCACCATAGCGCCTAGGCTCAGTGCCGCGAACAGCAGGCAAGCAAGCATTGCAATCGGTTGTCTCAGTTGGCGTGAAGGTTACCGAGAGTGTATCCATTCCGTCAGCGGGACTGGTTCGCAGCAACATGTGCTTCTCAGGTGCCCGTTAAGCGCCCGGAATATCTCGTTTTGAGGGGTTCTTGCGGCTAAGAAAAAGGGCTAGGTCGTTTGAATCCGGCGGAGCAGGTTGGTGATTGGCGCGTTATGAGCCCGACGAGCTACCGGGCTGCTCGACTTCGCGAATTCATCATTGCGGATGCACACAAGGGGGTAAAACGAATCCCGGAAGTCTCGGCATCGAACCTCTCCAGATCCGCGCCCAAAACCACACTTCGTTCAGAACGAGCTGTACGCTTTGCCGTCAAACGGCGAGACTGCATCCGACGCGGAATGAACGTCGCAGATTCCTCCCGCAACCTGGTCGGGGCTCAGCACATCGTCGCAAGTCTCCGTGTTCCAGTCTTTTTCACGGGTAATCGGATCGGTCGGGATCTCCCCGATATAGCCGGACGAATGAAGATCGTCAAGCGACGAGGGAGCGGCTTCTTTGTCCAGCGTATAGTTCTGGATGGCCTCGCGCATCACGAACAGGTCTTGATGCAGAGCCGCTTCATGGGCGCGCACAACTGACTGTTCGTAGCGCACCGCGCTCATGGTCGCGAGGATTACGATGATCGTGATCACGATCATCAGTTCGAGGATCGTGAAACCATGGGCCACGCGGCCCGAGCGTCTCACTACGTCGTTAGATTGTTCGAGTCCTGCCATTGATTTGCCCATTCAGGCCGAGAGCAGATTACCAGTCTGAGTATTTCGTTCCGTCGAGCGCCGTGCCCGTGGCCTTGCTGTAAACGTCGAAGACGTCCTGGCCGCCCCAGGATGTCGAATCCGGATCGTCCTGCACGGAGCGCAATCCCCAGTCGTCGTTTCCAGTCATCGGATCGACTGGTTTCTTGCGGAGGAATCGCATGTGGACGTTTTGCGTCCCGGTCAGCTGCACTCCATTTACAAGCGTGTCGAGATCGGGCGGGTAGTTCTCCGTGCCGGCCTGCACCTGAAACATTCCCTTGTCCGCGGCGTCACGATAACGGTCAATCGCGTCGCGCATCTCGCGCAAATTATAGCGGAGCAATTGTTCCCGCTGGCGAATCACGGTCACGCGCGTCAGCGGCAGCGCGACCGTCGCCAGCACCAGAAGTATCGAGCAGGCGATCATCAATTCGAGAAGCGTCATTCCCGCGGCAATCGCTCGCGTTGTTCGGCGGCCCGGAATCAACGAAGGAGTTAACGAAGACCGGCGCTGACATGTCGCGCGGATGCCAGGGCTGCGGCGATTCCTGGACATATCTCCTCACCGCACCTGGATTGTGGCTTCCTGGGAAACCATGGGGACTGTTCGCTGCTGCGAATCGCGGGCGTTGACTTGAAGTATCTGGAGCGGGGACGTGCCCGGAGCGATGCCGCGGATCACAATCCCTAGCAGAGTGCCGGAGCCGTTCACGCCAGGCGTATTTGGCTGGCGCGTCGCGGAAACCACGATGTCGCCTTTCTGCTGGTCAATCCGTTGCACGATCGCGATTTCCTGCACGCTGCTTCCCGATAGGAATCCGCCGTTGCGCACTTCATCCACCTGAATCACGGCCGGGTTGTAGTGGATCAATAGCGGGATCGAATAGAGATCATTCACATTCGAAACGGCCAGGCCAAGCGTCGTCGTGTCTCCGGTCCTGAGGGCCGCGTTCGCGGGCTCAAAATGAAGCTGCGGCGCCGGCGCCGGGGCGCCCGCTAGCGGCGTCGCCTGCGAATTGGCGAACGGGGAAGCAGGCTGCGGAACCGCAGAACTTGGCGCATCGCCGCCTTGGCGATAAACGTGCGGATTCGAATCTGTTCCCGCTGCCACCGTTTGCAAGTTGTCCGCATCAATCGAGGGGAAACGAATGATGTGCGGGGTCAGGACAATGAGGACTTCGTCCTCCTGAACCTCGTTACTGTTGTCCGAGAAAAGGTAGCGGAAAAGAGGAAGCTGGGCGAGCCCGGGGATTCCGTTGACGTTCTTCGTCTCCGTGCGCTCGATGAGTCCGCCCAGCACGCTCACCTCGCCATCCTTCAGGCGGATATCATGCTCGATTTTGCGCTGGCTGATGACCGGCTGGTTGATTCCACCGATATTGCTCGAGCCTGTGATCTGAGATACCTCGACGGAAAGCTTCATGCTGACATCGCCGTCCGGATGCACGCGAGGCGTTACGTCAATATTCACACCGACGTCAATGTATTGGAATTGCGTGTTTACCAGCGGATTGACCACGCCTGCGCCGGTGCCAACGCCCACGCCGACTCCCGCTTGAAAGCTGCCCGTTGCCACCGGAACGCGATCCCCGATTTTGAGCGTGGCTTTTTCGCCGTCACTCACGCGGACCTCAGGGTCCTGGATGATCCTCGTCTTGTTATCGGTAAGAATTGCGTTCGCCGTCGCGCCCGGCAATGTGGCGCTGTAATCCGCCCCGGAAAGATTTCTCAGGTTATCCAACGTGATTTGCGTGGGGCTGACCGTTGTAGATGAAGTCGTCGTCGTTGTGCCTGTGGTGGACGTGCCGCTGTTTGGCTGCAGCGAAGTTCGCGGGGAAAACGTAACCGAAACGCTCTGCCCCGGTAGAATTCCCAGGTCGCGCAAGCGGTCCACGCTCGCCGTCAGAACTTGTACGTGGATCAAAACCTCCGGCTTGGCCTTGTCAATGTCCCGGATAATCTTCGCGGCCAGTGCCAGCTTGTCGGGCGTATCGCGAATCACGATCGCGTTCTGTGCGTTCACTTGCTGCACCCTGCGCAGATCCAGGAGCTGCCGCAGCCCGGTGACGACTTCGGTCAGATCCTGTGGCGTGAGCGTGTTGGACAAATAAAAAGTCCGCACGACCTCATCTTCCACGTCCTTCCGCTTTTGCGGCGTGTCCGGCGCCACGAAAATCACGGTGGGGGTCAGAGGCTTCCAGAAGGCTTTGCTTTCGAGAGAGACGGCGTCGAGCGCCTGTTCGAGCGTGACGTTCGGCAATTCGACCGGAATGCGCCGCGAGGTGAAGTCCGGATCGAAAATCACGCTCAGTCCGGCGAGCTTCGCGATGGTCTCATAGGCGACGCGAGCGTCGTTCGTCATCTTCAAATTGATCGGTTCCAGCGAAAACGGCTTTAGCCGGGGAGGCTCCGGCAGCAGGTCTGAGTCGTCCGCGGCATTGGGGTCAACTGCCCGAGGGACCACGGCAGCGGTCTTTGCCGAGAGCAACTCCAGAGTATGCTTCACTTGCTGGTCAGCAGCGGTATTCGATGGATCGAGTGCCTGGGCCTTCTGGAACTCCGTCAGAGCCAGTTGCAGATCGCCCTTTTGCAGGGCTTTCTGGCCCTGCTCCAAGTGGAACTGGCCCGCCGCGTAGCGCGCGTGCATCGCGCGCAGCTTGTATTCCGCGTTGCCGGGCTCGGCCCGCAGGGCGCTGTCGTAATGGACTAGTGCGGTATCGTAGTCCTGCAAGGTCTCAGCCTTGCGGCCGTCGCTGTAGTCCGTATTAGCTTTGGGGCAGCCGACCAGCAAAATGACGGCGAACGCCAAAAGCGGGAAAAACGCTGACCGATGCAACCAGGCCCTCCGAAGGGGTGAGTCAATGCTATGGGAGTCTAACACCCGGGGTATGATGCGGCAAGGAACCAGCTCCGTTGCCGGGGATAATTTAATTAAAGTTTGCTTAGACACATGGGTCGCAGGCATATGAGTATATCAACCCAAAATTGGGTGGAAATATGCGGTTCTCCTCGACTTGCAGCCGGTCGCACGCGGCGGCTATGATAGCGACCCCATGAAATCGGCGGCCAAAAAGGCAGAGCAAGAGAATAATAAAATCGTTGCACAGAACCGGGCTGCCTCTTACAACTACGAGTTGCTCGAAAGGTTTGAGTCGGGTCTGGTACTGGTAGGAACGGAGGTCAAAACCCTGCGCGAGGGCAAGGCTTCCATCCGCGAGGCCTATGCCGAGATTCGCACGGGGCAGGCTTGGCTGGTAAACTGCCATATACCGGAGTATCGGCCGGGAGGGCCGCGAAACCACGACCCTCTCCGGAAGCGTAAGCTGCTGCTGCACCGTCGGGAAATCGAAAAGCTGGACGCCGCCATTCAGCAAAAGGGCATGACCGTGGTGCCGCTGAAGATTTATTTCCGGGATGGCCTGGCGAAATGTGAACTGGCGGTAGGGAAGGGCAAGAAATTTCACGACCGCCGCGAATCCGAAAAACGCAAAGAAGCGAAACGCGAAGCGGACGAAGCAATATCCCGCTCGCGACGTAGATAAAATTGAAAGGGAGACATGCAGATCCAACTCGAGACCCAGCCGTATGCTTCGATAGATTCCGACGCCATCGTAACTTACGTTTTCGATAAAGACGACAAACTCGACGGAGTTCTCGGCGAGATTGATCGCGCCATGAACGGCCGCCTTGGCTCGCTCGCCGCCAGCGGCGAAATCACCGGCAAGCCCCTGGAGCTACTGTTACTGCACTTTCCGGAAGGGCTTGCGGCAAAAAAGCTGCTGCTGGTGGGAGCGGGGAAACCGGAAAAATTCGCAAACTCCGATCTTCGCAAGATCGCGGGGACGGCGCTGCGCCATCTGAAATCTCGCGGTGTGAAGAAGTTCGTTTTCCTCGCGCGCGAAGGGCAACGCGGCCCTGCCGCGGCGCAGGCTGCTGTCGAAGGTCTGATCGTCGCGGATTTCGAGTCGAACAAATACCACACCGACAAGAAGGATCGCGAGATTCAGTCCGTCGCGCTGGCGGGATTCGACTCTGGCCTCGGCGCCGATCTCACGGCTGCCATTGACCATGGCCGCGTCCTTGCCGAATCGCAGAACTTCGCCCGCGACCTGATCAACGAACCTTCGAACAAGCTGACGCCGCGCTTGCTCGCCGCGAAGGCCGAAGCCATGGCCAAGGAAGCGGGCCTGGGAATCGAGATTCTCGACGAGCGCAAAATCGCCGAACTGAAAATGGGTGCGCTGATCGGCGTGGCGCAAGGAAGCGTCGAGCCGCCGCGGGTGATCGTGGTGCGCTATACGCCGGAAAATCCCCGGCCGGGCGGCCCTGTGCTGGGTCTGGTGGGCAAGGCCGTCACGTTTGATACCGGCGGCATCTCGATCAAGCCCGCGAACAACATGGAAAAGATGAAATATGACATGGGCGGCGGCGCCACCATGCTCGGCGCGATGCGCGCGATCGCCGCACTGAAGCCGTCGGTACCGGTGATCGCCGTGATTCCCGCAACCGAAAACATGCCCGGCGGCCGTGCGCAAAAGCCCGGCGACGTGCAGGTCGCGATGTCCGGCAAAACGATCGAGGTAATCAACACGGACGCCGAAGGCCGGATGGTCCTGGCCGACGGAGTCTTCTACGCGCGAAAGCTCGGCTGCACGCATTTGATTGACGCGGCCACGCTGACGGGCGCGATCGAAGTGGCGCTGGCGAACGTGCACGTCGGCGCGTTCGGCACGCCGCGCGAATATCTCGACACGTTCCTTGAGAGCGCGAAGGCCGCGGGCGAAAAAATGTGGCCCATGCCGATGGACGAGGAATATCAGCAGATGATCAAAAGCGAGATCGCCGACATTCGCAACACAGGCAACGGCAAAGGCGGCGGCGCGAGCACCGGCGCGTGGTTCATCAAGGAATTCGCCGAGGACACGCCGTGGATCCATCTCGATATCGCTTCGACGTGCTGGGTGGATGAAGGGCGTCCGTGGCTCGCCAAGGGGCCGACGGGAATCGCCATTCGCTCCATCGTGGATTTCGCGCTGAAGATGTAGAGACAAGCGGCGTTTCACAAGATCCGGGAAAATTCAAAAACCCCACCCTCACAAAACTGAGGATGGGGCAACCGAACAGGCGGCTTCGCTATTGCGAGAATCTGGCATCGCGTCACATTTTGTCCGGGGCGCTGATTCCCAGCAGGCCTAGCGCGGTGACGAGCTGCTCGCGCACGAGCGATGAGAGGCGCAGCAGGAAGGCGCGCTTTTCGGCGTCTTCCTCCGAGAGAATGTGGTGCTTGTGGTAGAAGACGTTGAATGCCTGCGCCAGCTCGAACGCATAGCGCGCGAGGAACGCCGGCTCCTGCGCGCCGACCGCCGCATCAACTCGCGCGTCGAGCGAACCCGCCAGCAGGATCAGCTCCCATAGATCATCGCCCGCAGGCGCAGCCAGAAATTTTGCAACGCTGATCTCGCCGGATTCGATTCGCTTGAGGTTCGCCGCATTCGCGGTTCCGAAATTGGGATCTGCTTCCAGGCCCTTTCTTACAATTCCGTTCACGCGCACCACGGCGTATTGCACATAGGGCCCCGTCTCACCCTCGAAGCTCAGCGCGTCCTTGAAGTCGAACGCGATGATGGTCGAGCGGGTGAAACGCAGGAGAAAATAACGAAGCGCGCCGATGGCGATTGCGTTGGCAATGGCCTCGCGCTCTTGCTCGGGTGATTCGGCGTGGCGCTCATCCGTTTCTTTTCGCGCGCTCGCCTGAAGGCGGTCAAGCAGGTCGTCGGCTTTGACGCCCTGGCCCTTGCGGCCGCTGACTTCGACGTAAGGCTTCTTCGCGTCCTCGGCGGGAATTTCGTAGCCGAGTTCCTGTGCGCAGCGCGGAGTGAGCGCGACGACGTTGTACGCAAAGTGCTTCAGATTGTCAGCCTGCTCCGCATGACCGAGCGCGCGAAGGCCCGCGACGACGACCTGCTGCGGATACGCCTGCCGCGAATCAATCACGTTGAAGACCTGGCTCGCGTGGCCGAATGCGGGTGCGTCCGCGTAACCCGCGACGCTGCTGGTTATCCAGACCTCGCTTCCGTCCCATTGCTTGTAGAACGGTTCGTAGTAGAAATCGCGCGAGAGGAGACCAAACTTCCATAGGTGGTAGGCAATATCCTTGCCGACGTAGGTGACCGTGCCCGTCGAACGGACGATAATTTTGGCGTCGGCCAGCTCACTGGGTTCTTCGTCCGCCGCTGCTTCCACCTCTGGTACTTCCTTTTCGGAGCCGCTGGGGAGCTGCATCACCCAGCATCCTGCGTTTTTTCCGGAAGTGGCAAGCTGAATTGCGCCGCTTTTCTTCAGAAGCTCGAACGCGGCATCCCAGAATTTCAGGTGCAGGATTTCGCCTTCGCGCGTGAGCAAATCGTAGCTGATGCCAAGCCGACCCACAGTCTTTAAATGACAACGCACGATGGCGGTGGAAATGATTTCCGCCATCTCGGCCGAGTCGCCATGTCCTTCTTCAATATCCTTCAAAACTTGCGAGCGCAGATCGAGGCGGGATTTGTCGTCGGCGAGAAATTGCGTGACGCGCGCGTAGAGATCCCAGCAGAGATAATCGAATTTCGGGGCGGCGGCGAGAGCGCGCACTTCGTCCAGCGACTTCGGTTCGAGGTGCGTGAATCCCAGGACAACGTCCGCGACCTGCACGCCCGTATTGTCTATGTAATTTTGCACCTCGACGCGGCGGCCCATGTAGCGAAGCAGCCGGCCGAACGTGTCGCCCAGGACGGCGTTGCGCAGATGGCCGATGTGCGCCGCTTTATTGGGATTGATGCTGGTGTGCTCGACCATGACCTTGGGCGCGTTCGGCGCGGGAACGGCCGCGCCTTCGTGGCCGGCCTCCTCGCACGCGGCGAGAAAAAATGCGGCGCGGTCGAAAAACAGATTCAAGTAGCCGCCGCCGGCGACTTCGACGCGTTCGACGCCGGGAATTCGCTTTAGCGAATTCGCAATCTCCTGCGCGAGCGCGCGCGGCGGTTTTTTCAGGCGCTTAGCCAGCTCGAAGCAGAGTGGGGAAGCGACCTCGCCCATGGCCAGCTTCGGAGGGCGCTCGGTGACCACGGGCACGTCCGTCTTATAGCGCTCGTGGATGTGGTGGCGCAGCGCCTTGCGAATGCGGTCGTCAACGGCCTTGTACACGTGGCTCCTTATCTGAAATGGGTGCAGAGATTATACGGAAAGCGCGGAGCGTGGGCCAACAGATGGCGCGCGGAGGGTATGATTTAGTGTGACACTTTGTGAGGGTGCCAATCGTTTGTTTTCTGTGACTTACGAGGGAAATTACCTGGCATGGTGTGTCACTTAATATGGCAGAGAGATCCCTCGGCCCGTCCGCCACGGCGGACTCGCTCGGGACGACGACCCTGACCGGGTCGTCGATTACCCTGCATGGTGTGTCACTTTGTTGCGGGGAAAATCGTGATTGGTGAATGGTGACTGGTGATCCGTGGTTCCCGCTTGGACGCTGTGCCGAGGATCGGTTGCGCTTTGTGATGGCGTCCGTGGAGTCGCCGAGGCAAGCCTCGGCGACAGGCAACGGCGGCAAGCCGCCGCACTCCACATGGGCGCTTGGCAGCTCGGGCGCCGACATCCTTCGTGCTGCGCGTAATATTCGCATCGCCGGTCAGGTTAACAGGAAGCAAGCGTGTTGCAAGAAAGAACGCCTGTGGACTTTTGCGCGCGGGATTTCAGGTAGTGGATGAGTTTGAAAAACGTCGGTTACTTCTTAGCGCCGCTCCATTCCAGATAGGAACGCCACTCGGCTTGTCCGGACATGCGAATCTGAAACTTGCCTGACATGATGGAATCCTTCAGCGTATAGATAAGCTGGAATTGTGGACCAGGCACAGACGCATCAGAAAGGAAAACAGCGGTGGCAGGGTCCGGGGTCGAAACGTCGTAATGAATGACCTGGCCTTCACTATCGAAGTAGATCGCTTTCAAAGCCTGTCCCGGAGAATCGACATAAACATACAACACATCACCGTGCTCGCAGTCGAAATCCGCCGGCCCTTTGCAGTCGGCCGTGTAGCTGTGACGAGCCAGAAC
>Ga0182018_10000578_pt1 | contig 46538 bp, 40 predicted proteins | sample 812P2MmetaG_FD_120490 | JGI IMG/M metagenome (GOLD analysis project Ga0182018, IMG submission 120490) | Permafrost microbial communities from Stordalen Mire, Sweden - 812P2M metaG | ecosystem: Environmental > Terrestrial > Soil > Wetlands > Permafrost | place: Sweden: Stordalen | collected... | reverse complement strand
TGGAAATCCCGCAAACTGCGCGGGATTACCACTTTCCCACAGCCCCGACTGCTGCTGGTTAACTATGAAACCGGACATGTCGTGTGCTTAGAAAACCGGACATTTTAACTTGCTAAGGACAGTGGCCGATGGTGTATCTTGCTCAATCACCCCGTAAGGGGCGGGGCCGAGCGGGGGACTTTTTGCGTCTGTCTCGAGTTCCGAACCAAAGAGGGCATTTTCTCGCGAAACTAGTCGTGGCCCTGCTCGTTCTGTCCGCGACGGACTTAGCCAGCTCGTCTTCCTGGCTGCCATCTACACTCTTTCAGGATTCGCAAAACAATTCATACCCCGCCGGCTCATCGCCATCGACTACGGACCGGGAGAATTCGCAGTCCGCGCCGCAGAATCCTCCGTCGCCGGCGGCGGTCAATCCTCCCTTCCCCGGACAAGAACCCAAGCCGGCACAGCAGAATCCTCCACCCTCGGCGCAGTTGCCGGAACTGCCGATCAAGAATCCCGAAGTGCAACCTGCGCCGAAGCCGGCGCAAGAGCCGCCATCACTCACCATCCCGCGGCTCGAGCGGCCTCCCAAGCTGGAAGATTTCCTCAGTATGCAGCCCGAGGGAGAAATCGCTCTGCACATGGCGAAAGTAACCGGCTTCATTCAGCGCAGTCCGCACGATGGCGAGGCTGTGTCCGAGCCCACCCAAGCCTATTTGGGATACGACCAGAAGAATCTCTACGTAGTCTTCGTGTGCTTCGACGATCCCAGGCAGGTCCGCGCCCGCATGTCGCGTCGCGAGGATGTCTACGACGACGATGAGGTGGAGATTATCCTGGACACGTTCCACGACCGTCGCCGTGCCTATGCCTTCCAAACCACACCGCTCGGGGTGCAATGGGACGCCATCTGGACCGAAGCTTCGCGTGACGAGATCAATGGAAACTTCGATACCTCGTTTGACACCGTGTGGAACTCGCGCGGCAAAGTAACCAGCCGCGGTTATGTGGTCTGGCTTGCGATTCCATTTAAAAGCCTGCGCTTTCCGTCGACTGAGAAGCAGACATGGGGAGTGATTCTGTATCGCGGCATACGGCGCAGGAATGAAGACTCGTTCTGGCCGCAGATCTCTCGCAGGCTGCAGGGCCGTCTCGGGCAAGCCGCAACTCTCCATGGGCTGGAAGCAATTTCGCCCAGTCGCAATATCGAATTGATTCCTTATGGATTGATGCGCGGCTTCCGCGCGCTCGACACTCGCGATCCCACCGACCCCTATTTTCAGCATGCCGACGTGCAAGGGCAGCCGGGAATGGATGCGAAGGTCGTCATCCATGACCACTTCGTCGTGGATATGACGGCAAACCCAGACTTCAGTCAAATTGAGTCGGAGGAGCCTCAGATCACCGTCAACCAGCGCTACGCAGTCTATTTTCCAGAAATGCGTCCTTTCTTTTTGGAAAGCGAGGACTTCTTCCGCACTCCGATGGACTTAATGTTTACCCGCAGCATCGGCGACCCTTCGGCCGGAATCCGCCTGACGGGAAAAGATGGACCGTACTCCGTCGGCTTGATGGCGGCCGATGATCGCAGTCCGGGTCTGGCCGTGCCCGACTACAGCCAGCTCTCCGGCATGCGTTCCTACTTCACCATCGCGCGGGTGAGCCGCGACATCTTCCGCCAATCAAGCGTGGGCGCGATTTACACCGACTGGGAGTGCCCCACCACCGGCGAATTCAACCGCATCGGCGGGGTTGACTCTACCCTCAAATTCGATCCCAACTGGACGCTCGAGGGCCAGGCGGTCGCCACCTCCAGCAATCTGAATCTGAACTGCGAAGCCAACCTCTACCCGTTCAGTTCGGGGAATGTAGGCCATGGCAACTATTACGCGGGTCCGGCGGAAAAACTGGCGTTGCACCGTGAGGGCCTACACTTCGCCTATGACGGAATCTACAACGACATCACCCCCGGCTTCGTGACCATTCCGGGATTCATCAACCGCGTGGATATTCGCGAGACTACACAGGAGGCTCGTTACCGCTTTCGTCCCAAGAAAGGTTGGATCCTGAGTTGGGGACCGTCGTTCAACCTGCGCTACGACTTTGACCATACCGGCCTGCGCCTCGACACCTACTACGCTCCCTATTTCTTGATTCAGGGACGAGGGCAGACGATCATCTACCTGACGCCTTACCAGCAATTTCGCGAACGCTTGCGTCCGCAAGATTCTTGCTTTCTGGGATTCTCGTTATTTTGTTCGCCGTTCAACCCAGGCAGTCAGGACTATCACCGGCACACCGCCGGCGCCCACGCCCAGACCGGATTCTTCAAGAGGGCAACGCTCACCGCCGCCTATTACTGGGGCGACGGCGTGAATTTTGTGGCGGCGTCCGACCTGCCGCCGGCCCCCCCGACGCCTTACAACCGACCTTTCCTGGCGAGCGAAGACACCGCACAGGCTGGCTTGACGCTGCGCCCCATGCAGCCCCTCAAGATCGAGAACACCTACCTGTTCGAACGCCTCAGGGCCACGAACAGTGCGTATGTTTTTGAGCAGTCGCAAGTTCCCGGCGCCGGCCGCGGCATCTTCAACGATCACATTATCCGCAGCAAGTGGAACTGGCAGTTTACTCCCCAGCTTTCGGCGCGCGTGATCGTGCAATACAACGGGCTGCTGGCGGGAACCCCGGGCGTCGGCTCTCCTTACACTTATCTGCCGACCCAGAAGGAATTCAACGCTGACTTCCTCGTCACCTACCTCGTCCATCCCGGGACGGCGATCTATGTCGGCTACAACAGCGATCTGCAAAACCTGAACCTACAGCAGGGCGTCGGCGTGGTCCAAACCCCGCGCGGCTATCTCAACGACAGCCGCCAGTTTTTTGTGAAGGTGAGCTATTTGTATCGTTTCTAAAGGCTGGCAGCCATCAACTCTTGCTCGGACCTATAAGATTCCATTGCGTTTGGCTGAGAGCTGAGAGCTGAGAGCGGATGGCTGGAGCGAGGTTCGCGATTGCTGAATCTCCGCCTAGTCCGGTAGAATCTAATGATTCGAATCGAGATTGGAACTCATTATGAAACCAGCTATTCATCCCGCATATAACGAAGTGCGCGTGCATTGCGCGTGCGGCAACGCCTTTGTCACCCGATCGAGCCATAAGGGCGACATCAGTGTTGAAATTTGTTCGGCGTGCCATCCCTTCTTCACCGGCAAGCAGAAACTGATGGACACGGCCGGCCGCGTGGAGCGTTTCCGCCGCAAATACGCCAAAAAAGACGCAGCTGCGCCAGCTACCGCCGCGAAGAAATAACTTCTCGCCGGGTATTCGCGTCAATTCGATTCGCGCGGATCAGTCCGGAAAATCAGCCCTCGCTTCGGCGGGGGCTTTTGCTTGGCCACGACAGGTAGAATAAGACGGTGAAGAAGTTCTGGGACAACTCAGGTGGCCAATGTGGGGGGGACACTATTGTCCGCCAGGCAGCGCCAGTGCAGCCGGTCCCTGCGAAGCTGACCATCGGCACGGTGACCATCGCGCCCGCGACTGTGCTCGCGCCCATGGCCGGCGTGACCGACACCGTCTTCCGGCGCTTCATCCGCAATCTCGGCGGATGCGGCCTGATCATGACCGAGTTCACCTCAGCCGACGGCGTGCTCCGCAAAAAAGATCAGAAGGCCAAGCGTTATCTCCACTTCTACGAAGATGAGCACCCCATCTCCGCGCAGCTTTTCGGCAGCGATCCGCAGGTGATGGCGGAGGCCGCCCGAATCGTTGAGGACTTGGGCTTTGATCTGGTGGATTTGAATCTGGGATGCCCCGCGAAAAAGGTCGTCAAGTGTAACGGAGGCTCCGGGCTGCTGCGCGATCTCCCGGCCATCGGCAAGATTTTTGCAGCTGTTCGTGCTGCCGTGAAAATTCCCTTCACGGTAAAGTTCCGCGCGGGATGGAATGACGAAGAAATCGTCTGCGTAGAACTGGCCCGCATGGCGGAGTCCTGCGGCCTGGCAGCTGTGGCGCTGCACGCCCGCACCCGGGAGATGGGCTACAGCGGCAACGCCCGCTGGGAGTGGATTGCCGCCATAAAAGATGCGGTGAAGATTCCTGTGATTGGCAACGGCGATATTCGCCGCCCAGAAGATGCTTGCGCCATGGTCACTCAAACCGGATGCGCCGCGGTTATGATCGGGCGCACGGCGCCGTCCAACCCATGGATTTTCCGCCAAATCGAGCAGTACTGCACCGGAATCAGCAATCCTGCTGTGGGGACAGCCGAGGGCGGCTGTCCGGCCGAACCAAGCTCAACTGCTTTTGATTTTGATCGCCAGTTCGATGGGCCAGCCTCGGGCTTTCAGCCCGACGGACAGCCGAGGGTGGCTGTCCCCACATGGGCACTGGCGGGAGCCCAGGCTACCGCCAAGCTTTACGACGAACCCAGCGAAGCCGACCGCTACCAGATGATCCGCACTTACTTCCAGATGCTGATCGAAGAAGAACTGCCCGACGCCGTCGGGAAAATGAAGCAGTTCGCGTCGTGGTTCACGCACGGCGTCCCCGGCGGAGCGGGGCTGCGCAAGGCAATCTACGAATCAAAGAGTGCTCCGGAAATCCTGTCGCGTGTGGAAGATTTTTTCGAAGCCAGGTTATGTGGCGCGGACGCTCTCGACCGCGAAACGGCGGGAGCAATTCCCTCACGCAACGGTTAGGTGGATTAACGCCTACGCGGGCCACCGAATCTTCTCGAATATTGCGCGCAGACGCCTCCCCCGGCTTGGGTTAATCATCTCGACGAAGGCTACCCGACCCGCCAGGTGTGAACGGAAGCACGGACGCGCCTCGCGGTTCTGGCTGTCCGGGCCAAATCGGACGCAGTTAGTGAGGATGGCTTTGAGCCGATCAAAGTCACTCCGCACAACGTTAACCCGTTGGTTGGTCACCAAACCACCGAGGTGTTGCCGTACTCCCTGACGCATGACGGCAGAACGCTCCAACGAGTCTGACATTGCGTGAGCAGCTCTGCGCCGGTTGCGCAGCTTAGTTCATGCGACGAAAATCCCAACTCCTTATGTTCCCCTGGGGTAACCCCAGAGAGGCCAAACCAAGCCCGAGGGCCCAGTCCAAGCCAAGCTTGGAGCCGTTCCACCGCGTGGCCAACACTACAGCAGTTTCCGAAACTCGAAGATTCTTGAGACTGGGTTTTTGCCGGAGGACCGCCGTGCTAACTCCGTGATGCGACGACTTTCTTGAGATCAACCGGACCACCATCATCTCCCGCCGTGAACGAACCGACCAATTTGTCGCCGGTTCGTTTCAGGGAGATGGTGCCAGTATCTCCGCCCGTATCGAAGGTGATGGTAACTTTGTCACCCTGCCGGCTGCCGCTGACAACCGGAAAGTCTCCGTGACTTGAGCTGATCTTGCCTGACAGAACTCCCTCGGCTTCCTTCAGGTCGAGGGTCACGGTGATCACCTCGCCCGCTTTGTTTGTGGCCGTGCCTTCGTAGCGTCCCGCAACAGGGTCGCCGGAATCCGGTGGGGCGCTATGCTGTTGGGCGACCAGAAAGATGGAGAAGAAGAACAGAATGCAAAAGAGGGATACTTGTTCCAGTCGAGACATGCCGCGAAGCTTAGCAAAATCTTCAGCGAAGCGCTATGGTATCTATACTCCCCTATACTCCCCTCGCCACCATTTTCCCCGCCTCATCCTTGCCGACATAAGCCCAAGGCGTCGTCGGATCGTGCGTGAAGACCGTGAGCCACTTCTCGGGGATCGCCTGCGCGTAATATTCCTTCTTGCTCTCGATCGTCTGCAGCGGATACAGGTCGAAGCTCATGCCCCAGGTGAGATCGATGTGCGCCGTGGTAGGGATTAAGTCCGAGATGTAGCAGGCCGTCGCGCCCTCGGGGGCTGAAGGCCGGTGTTCGTGCGTGGCGCCTGACGGCGCGGCTTGAAGCCGCACCCTTTCAAAGCTGTGAACCGCTGAGCTCGCAGGAGTCGTGCCCTTCCCAGGGCCTCCGCAAATGATCACGGCCTGCATGTGTGCCGTGTGTCCGGGAAAGGTTTTCACCGAAATGCCGGGGACAATTTCTTCGCCGCCCTGAAGCAGCATCATCTGCCCGCTTTCGACCAGCGGGTCGTAATTCTCCGGGATGAAGCTGATGGCGTCGCGGTCGCTGGGATGGCGCGCATATTGCCACTCGCCCTCGGGAGCGTAGTATTTCGCGCGCGGAAATGTCGGAACGATCTTGCCATTCTTGTCGCGCACGGTGTTCCATCCGCAATGATCAAAATGCAGATGCGAGTTGATGACGATGTCGACATCCTCGGGTGCCACTCCGGCTACCGCGAGATTGTCGAGCAGCCGGGCCGGCTGCCCGTAAAATTTGACCATGCGCTCGGAAAGTTTGTTGCCCATCCCGGTCTCGATCAGCACGGTCTGTTTGTCGGTGCGAATGAGCAGCGAGTTGAGTCCGGCGGTGACATAATTTCTGTCGTCGGCCTCAACCTTGCGCGACCACATCACCTTGGGCACCACGCCAAAAAGCGCGCCGCCATCGAGGGGGTAAGTGCCGTCAGAAAAAACGCTGAGTTCAAAGTCGCCAAGCATGAGGCGCTGCATAGACCTAGTGTGCCACAAGCCATTGGCCACGGATTTACGCGGATTCTCACGGAAAATTCTTAAAGGCTTACCCGTCAAGATCCGAGAGAGATTCGTGGCTGTATTTTGCTAGTCTGTTCCCTATGCGGCGGCCCTCAGGCGTTACTGCCATTTCGGTTGTCTTCTTGTTGGCCGCGATTTATCTGTGGACGATTGGCGCGGTGAAGCTGTTGGCGCCCGACGCGATCTCGCTGATGAGCGGTTCCCCGTTCATGTACGGATTGGAGTTGGCTGGTCCGTATATGGCGCTGCTCGTGGGCTGCGGATGGGCACTCGTCGCGTGGGGACTGTTCCGGTTGCACCATTGGGCGCGCTGGGCCGCAATGCTGGTAATGACTTGGGGGATTGCCTGGCTCGTTCCCAAGATTTCGAGTGCCGAGTTGGGTATGCCGCTGCTGTGGTACGGATTGCAGATCGCTGTGCGCGCAGCGGTGGCTTGGTATTTGGCGCAATCGGCTGCGGTGATGGATAGCTTTAAAGCGAAGTGAAATCAAGTGACGCCGTCCAGCTTCGCTCAACCTGTCCGGGTCAAGACCCGGACCTGCACTAAACCTTAGCGCTTTGCTTTTGCAGGTTGTTTCTCGCCGACCCGGTGGCTAACTTCAAATTTCATCTTGCCGGCTTTCTTGTCGACGTCGACGATTACGTGATCGCCGTGAAGGATCTCGCCATCGAGAATCTTCAGCGCTAGCGGATCCTGCACCAGCTTTTGAATCGCGCGCTTCAAGGGACGCGCGCCGAAGTTCGGGTCGTAGCCTTGCGTGAAAAGCAAGTCTTTTGCCGCGTCCGTGAGCTCCAGCGAGATTTTGCGATCGGCCAGCAAGCGGCGAACATCTTCCAGGCGCAGCTCGATGATGCGCACCAGTTGTTCCTTGCCGAGCGGGCGAAAGACGATGATGTCGTCGACGCGGTTGAGGAACTCGGGCTTGAAGTGCGTGTGCAGCAGGGCCTGCACCTGCTCGCTGGCTTTCTCAAACTCTTCCGGCGTGCGCACGTTGTCGGCCTGCAAATAACTGGAGCCGATGTTCGAGGTCATGATGATGATCGTGTTCTTGAAATCGACGACGCGGCCTTTGCCGTCGGTCAATCGGCCGTCGTCCATTATTTGCAAGAGCACGTTGAAAACGTCGGGATGAGCTTTTTCAATTTCGTCGAAGAGCACTACTGCATACGGACGGCGGCGAACCTGCTCGGTGAGTTGGCCGCCTTCTTCGTAGCCGACATATCCCGGAGGCGCGCCGATCAGGCGCGCGACCGAGTGTTTCTCCATGTATTCGGACATGTCGATGCGCAGCAAAGCGTGCTCGTCGTCGAACAGAAATTCGGCGAGGGCGCGTGCCAGCTCAGTCTTGCCCACGCCGGTTGGGCCGAGGAAGATGAAGGAGCCGATCGGACGCTTGGGATCACTGAGTCCCGCGCGCGACCGGCGAATGGCATTGGCCACACGCTCCAGAGCCGGATCCTGGCCGACGACGCGCAGGCGCAGGCGTTCCTCCATTGTGACCAGCTTTTTCACTTCGCCTTCGAGCATCTTTGAGACCGGGATTCCCGTCCACTTGGAGACGATGCGCGCCACGTCTTCTTCGTCGACTTCTTCCTTGAGCATGCGCTTGCCGCCCTGGCTCTCCATTTGCCGGCTGAGTTTGGCCAGTTCTTCTTCGGCCTGGCGAATGAGGCTGTAGCGGATTTCGGCGACGCGCTGCAGGTTGCCTTTGCGCTCTTCGGACTGCTCTTCAACTTTCAGCTTTTCGATCTTCTCCTTGAGGGCGCGGACGCGGGCGATGAGATCTTTTTCTTTTTTCCAGTTGGCCTTCAGGGTGTTGGACTTCTCGCGAATCTCGGCGAGCTCTTTCTCGATCACCGAGAGCCGTTCCCGCGAGTTCGCGTCGTCTTCCTTTTTCAGGGCCTGCTTTTCGATTTCCAGCTGCATGGCTTTGCGCTCGAGTTGATCGATGTCGGTGGGCAACGAATCGATCTGGATACGCAGTGAGGCGGCTGCTTCGTCGATCAGGTCGATAGCCTTGTCGGGCAGAAAACGGTCGGTGATGTAGCGGTGCGAGAGGGTGGCTGCGGCGATGATGGCCGAGTCTTTGATGCGCACGCCGTGATGCACCTCGTATTTCTCCTTCAGGCCGCGAAGGATGGAGATGGTGTCTTCAACATTGGGTTCGCCAACGAAAACAATCTGGAAGCGGCGCTCGAGAGCTGCATCTTTTTCGATGTACTTGCGGTATTCGTTTAGCGTGGTGGCGCCGATGGCCCGCAGTTCACCGCGGGCCAGCGCGGGCTTCAGCATGTTGGAGGCATCAATGGCCCCTTCCGCCGCTCCTGCGCCCACCAGCGTATGTAGCTCGTCGATGAAGAGGATGATCTGCCCCTGCGAGTCTTCGATCTCCTTGAGCACGGCTTTGAGCCGGTCTTCGAATTCGCCACGATATTTTGCGCCGGCCAACATCGCTCCGAGATCGAGTCCGACCACGCGTTTGTTCTTGAGAGCTTCCGGCACGTCGCCGGAGATAATTCGCTGGGCGAGGCCTTCAACAATGGCTGTCTTGCCGACGCCGGGCTCCCCGATAAGCACGGGATTGTTCTTCGTCCGGCGCGAAAGAACCTGGACGACGCGGCGGATTTCTTCATCGCGTCCAATAACGGGGTCAAGCTTGCCGCGGCGGGCCTGCTCGGTCAGATCGCGGGCGTAGCGGTCTAATGCTTGATACTTAGCCTCCGGATTCTGGTCGGTAACTTTTTGCGAGCCACGGACGACGGTGAGCGCCTTCAAAATCGCGTCGTAGGTCGCACCGTGGCGGGCCAGGATTTGCTGCGCGACGTCCCGCTTGAGGTGTGTGATGGCCAGCAGCAGGTGCTCGGTGGAAACGTATTCATCCTTGAAGTTGGAGGCTTCTTTGAACGCTTGATCGAGCAATTTGTTGACTTCGTTCGAGAGCGTGGCCTGGGCGGCTTGTCCGGAGACCTTCGGAAGTTTGTCGAGCTCTTTGTAGAGGTCGGACAAAACGGCTTGCGGGCCGATGCCGATCTTTTCGAGCACGGGCGGGACGATGCCTTCTTTATCTTCGAGCAGCGCCGCGAGGAGATGGAGCGGCTGCAGTTCGGGATTGCCGTGCTCGGAGGCGAGCTCGTTCGCTCGCTGGACGGCTTCCTGCGCTTTGACGGTGAATTTGTCCCAACGGATCGGCATAAATTTATTCCTTGCTAGACTATGTGTTCTGTTGAATGAGCTTCAGCGTGAGGTCTATCTCCTCCCGCAAGCCGTTTGCGCATTTCCTGTTTACCCATCATTGCCTGCCAAATACTTGCGCTCGAATTGCTTCCACTTCGGAGTCAAGCCATGGCGTTCTAGGATGCTGTGCAACTTTGCACGTTCTAGCGCGTTCTGCTCAATAAACTGCAAGACGCGGATATGATCTTTTGACCGCCCGCTGCACAGCGCCATGGCCAGCAGATGCGCAGCCGACATAACCCAGGTGGCGACCCTTCCACCGTCGCCGAAACTGATTCCGCGAAGGCTTCTCGCTCTAAGTCATTGCTGGGGGGGAAGAAACTGGAGTGGCCAGTCCCCGACCACAATGTGTTCGTCCTGTAGCGTGCCGCCGAGGGCCTTGGGATAGCCATAGAGGGGCACAAGACTGAGCAACGAACTACCCGGAGCCGATGGCAGCGTCACTAAAATGTGCACATCCAGCGTTGCCACAGGCTCCAAGTACAGGGTCGCACCAACGGCTCCGCCGATGGCGTATTTGCCGATGACGCCGCCGGCTTGCATTTGGTTGATCGCTTCGAGCGTCGCTTTCACGAATGTACCTTGGGATTATTGTGAGCCAATACCCCCCGCTTCGCCAAGTTTTCAACGACGTCAAAAGAAAACGGGAGGGCCGGCAAGTGTGCCGCCTCCCGTCAAAACCCCGCTTCGCCGGGCGCGGACGAATGCGTCCACCCCTAGGTGAGCCTCGTGCTTATGCGGCTTTGCTGGGGCCCTTGCTTTCCGTCGTTTTGGCTTCGATGGACTTCGCTGTCCCTGCCTTGGCCTCGCCGACGGTTACTTTGATCTGCTTGGGCTTGGCTTCGGCCTTTTTGGGCAGATTGATCTTCAACACGCCTTTATCGTAGGTCGCCGAAACGTTCTCGGAGTCTACGGTGGTGGGCAGAGTGAAGGTGCGGGTAAAGCTGCCGTACTGGCGCTCCACGCGGCGGTAGTTCTCTTCTTTTTCTTCTTTTTCGATCTTCCGCTCGCCGTGCACGGTGAGGGTGTCGTTCTCCACGCGTACGTCGATGTCCTTTTCGTCGATTCCGGGCACTTCGATCTTAAGAGTTACTTTGTGCTCATCCTCGTAGACGTCGACGGCGGGGGCGAAGCTCGATGTGGTCAAGGACTCGTCCTGGCCTTGTCCGCGATAGGACTCGCGGAAAACGCGGTTGACGCGGTCCTGCAGGGTAGAAAACTCACGGAAAGGCTCCCAACGGGTTAATACGGTCATGGTTAAATCCTCCTTCAGAGATTTGGTGATTCCAGAATTCCTGATTCCAAGGTCCGGGCCCGAAGCGAAGACCTCAGGCGGCCGGTCACTTACTTAGATGCAGCATTATCACGCAAGAAGCATAAAATATGAGTGTGTTACTATAAATAATAATATAATGCTTGTTTTCATTAGCTTACGTGCGCAATGATGCATTTCAGATAGGCGGTTTCAGGGACATTTAGGAGAACTGGATGGTCCTTTGCCTGCCCACGAACCTCGATCAAGCGGAGAGTTCGGCGAGCATCCAAGGCCGCGTCGGCGAGCATTTCGAGGAAGTTGGTCTGACTTACGTGGTATGAACAGGAACAGCTAATCAGGATACCGCCGGGGCGGAGCATCTTCAGGGCGCGGAGGTTGAGTTCCTTGTAGCCACGGAGAGCCGCGTCGAGATCGCGCTTGCTCTTGGCGAAGGCGGGGGGGTCGAGAACGATGGCGTCGTAGCGGCGGTCGGAAGAAGAGTAATCCTTGAGCAGGTCGAAGGCGTTAGCTTCGATCCATTCGATCTCTGGCTGGCTTTCGTGGCGGTTGAATGCGGCGTTCTGCTCGGCGACTTCGAGGGCAGCACGCGAGCTGTCGACGCCGGTGACGTGCGAGCAGCGTGGGGCGAGATGAAGAGCGAACCCGCCCTGGTAGCAGAAGACGTCGAGCGCGTCTCCCGTGGCGTATTGGGCAGAGGCGGAGTAGTTTTCGCGCTGGTCGAGGAATGCTCCGGTTTTCTGGCCTTCCAGGGCGTCGTAGCGGAACTGGATGCCGTTCATGGCGAAAGTGGTGGAGGACTTTTCACCTTGCAGCAGGCCGGAAGCGCGAGCCGGAAGAGTTTCGAGTTCGCGAACGCGCGGGTCGACGCGCTCAATGATAGAAGCTGGGCGAAGACGGGCGGTCAGTTCGGCGAGGACGGTCAGGCGCACGGAATCGATGTCCATGGCCTGGGTGAGGATTTGCAGGGAAAGAATGTCGTTGTATCGGTCGACGATAACGCCGGGGAGGAAATCAGCTTCACTGAAGACGACGCGGTAGCCTTCGGTGTCGCGGACTAGAGGCTGACGATAGGCGATGGCGTTGGCGATGCGCTGGCGAAGCAGGGCGGTGAAATCCGCGATGGTTTCGGAGGAGATCATGCGGATGGCGATTTGCGAAGAGCTGGAGTAGAGGGCCGTGCCGAGAGGCTTGCCGCGATGATCAGTGACGCGGATCACGGAGCCGGGGAGGGCGGAGCCGGAGGAAACGATGTCGGAGCGGTAGACCCAGACGTGGCCAGTTTTCAGGCGAGAAGCGCCGCGAGGCGAGATTTTGACTATCGGAAGAGTTGCGGGCGCCGGCTGGTTGGGCATGCAGTCATCTTAAATGGGTTGAATCGTCGATTGATTGCTAGTCGACTCGTATTCGGCGGCCGGGATTTCTTAGCGCACATCGGCATTTTCCCGTCGGGCCTCAAAAAGGTCTGCTTAAGCTTAGCGAGTGTGATCGCGCGCTACGCGGCTGAAATCAGAAGTGCTACCGTGCGCAGGTCCGAAGCACCTCCCTTTTAAGGCGGCTAGGGCGCTATTTCTTGCACAATTCTGTAAATTCTATCGCGAGTGTACTGCGAGAGCCGCCATTTTAGCGGGTGGCTTGTTCGGTGGGTGCTACTGGCACTGGCTGTTTGACGTGAGAGCCGCTGGCGGCTTCGTGGCGGGCCAGGTCGAGATCGAATCGCAGGGAGTCAAGAGCAACCATGGGGAGCTCGGTGCCGAAGGCATCGAGTTCGCCTTCGGTCCAGCCGCCGTTCAGGCGCATCGCGCCGGTGATATCTTCGGGGAAGGCCTGGCGAAAATCGCCTTCGCGGAGAAGGATGTCGCCGATGAGGCGTCCGGTGTGGACGTCGTAAATGCGGCGGCTGGCCTGGCCGCGGGCATTGGTAAGACACAGAAATACTTCGCCGATCCCGCCGAATTCCGAGCGGTAATACCAGGCTTGAGACGCGTCAATCTTAGGATGATGGCGTTTGGGGCGGGTGGTCGAAGGGATTTGATCGGCCAGCTCGTCGGCAGGATTGAAATAGAGAATGCGCTGGCAGGAGTCGCACACGATAGTCTGCGTACCGGAGCGAACTTCGTTGTAGGTCTGCGGCCGGAGCTTGACGCGGCAGGCCATACACTGCTGATCCCGAACTTCGGAGATGCCGCTGCCGCGAAACTTAGACACCCGCTCGTAGTGACGGAGGAGATCGTCGTTGACGCCGGTGCGAATCTGATCGCGCTTGGCGCGCCACTCGGCGAGAAGTTTTTCGTCCTCGGCGGTACGCCGGCGAGCTTCTTCTTTTTCTTTTTCTATTTCGGCGGTCTCGGCTTTGAGTTCGGCTTGCGCGGCTTTGACTTCCTTGTCGCGAGCGTCAGCATTGACCATCATCTCGAGAATCTTGTCTTCGTTGGCGGCGATTTCCTTTTCCGAGAACTGGATTTCGTGCAGCAGCGCCCTGTACTGGTCGTTGGTCTTGACCTCGAGCGACTGGTCGCGATACTTGGAAATTTTGCCGCGGAGGTCGGAGATGGCCGTATCGTACTTACGGCGGGCGGCTTCGTCAGCCTTGACGGCGGCCTGGGCTTTTTCCAGTTGTGTTTTCGTGCCTGCGAGTCTCTGCTCGATGACCGCGACGCGCTTAGGGAATTCGGCCACCTCGTCCTGCAGGCGACGGATTTCCTTGTCCGTGTCCTGCAGTTTCAGCAGATTTTCTATGTCGGGAAGCATTGACTCTATTGATTCTAGCATGGGGGTGGGGACAAATTATGGGCTCTATTCTCTCCGATAGCCGGCGGGAAAGAGCTTAATCACAGAGGACACAGAGTTGCACCGAGGACCGGAGAAAAGCATAGAAAGCTCGTCCGCAGGGCTCAATTCTCCGCAGAGCTCGATCCGAGCGGGCGGACGCGCAGCCGGTGTACACTCTTCCTTCGCGCATTGTGCATCCGCCGTTATTTCTTATCCGTGAGGATCGTTCGTGAAAAGACAGATTTCTTTCGTCTCTTGCTTTGCCCTGCTCGCACTTATCCCTGGTGTCGTCACTTCCACGCCTGCAAAAGCGCAGACTGCCCCTACCAAGCCGCTGACCATTGAAACCCTGTACCAACCGGGAGGACTGGCGGGTCGCGGGCCCGAGACTGTGGAGTGGAGTCCGGACGGGACCAAGCTCACATTTGTGCAGCGCGACGGAAAGGGAGAGAAGGGTGAGTTGTGGTACGTGGACACCTCCACCGGCGAGAAGAAGGTGCTGGTCAGCGCGGCAAAGCTGGCAGCGCTCGATCCGGACGTGAATAAGGTTAAGAACGAACGGGAGAGGGAGCGGCGGACGCGTTATCACGTGGCGGCATATTTGTGGGCGCCGGACTCCAAGCATCTGATCTTCGATTCGCAGGGTCAGCTATGGCTCTACGATTTGGGGACGGCGACGGCGGTGCAGTTTACCTCGGCGTCCGATCCCAGTGGAGATCCGAAGTTCTCGCCCGACGGCGGACATGTGGCCTATGTGCGCAAACACAATTTGTATGTTCATCCGGTAAACGGGAAGGATGAAAGACAGTTGACCAAGGACACCGGCGACAGCCTGTTCAACGGCGATATCGACTGGGTCTACGCGGAAGAGTTAGCGGTGCGCAGCAATTATTTCTGGTCACCCAACAGCAGAGAAATTGTGTTCCTGCACATGGATGAAACCAAGGTGCCGACCTATCCCATCACGGACTGGCTGCCGACCCATCCCAATATGGAGTACGAAAAATATCCCAAGGTGGGAGATCCGAATCCTGCGGTGAAGCTGGGTGTGGTGGATGCGGATAAGGGCAAAGTTCGCTGGATTTCGCTGACCAGCGATCAGGACTCGTACATCCCGCGCTTCGGCTGGGTGCGTGAAGGAGTGGTGTGGGCGGAGGTGCTGAATCGCACTGAAGACAAGATGGACCTGTATTTCGTGGACGCGAAAACAGGGAAATCGAAAATTGTGCTGACCGAGACGACGCCCGGGGCCTGGATCGACTTCGAACATGTGGAGGTTCGGTTTTTAAAATCCTCTGGGCAGTTTCTGTGGCCGAGCTGGCGCGACGGCACCATGCAAATCTATCTGTACAGTTTCGACAAGCAGAACCCGATGGTCGCTGAGGCCAAGCTGGAGCGGCAACTGACGGAGGGCGACTTCGAGGTGCTGGGAATTGAGGGAGTGGACCAGGCCGCGGGCACAGTATTTTTTTCGGCGAATAAGGATGATCCGCGGCAAGTGCAGATTTTTTCAGTGCAACTGGATGGTTCGGGCTTCAAGCCGCTGACGTCGGAAGAGGGTATACATTCCGGAAATTTCAGCGACGATGGGACGCACTATACGCACACGTATTTCGGTCCGCAGACGTCGACGACGATTTCGCTTTGCGCAGTGGGAGGGGCTTGCAATCCGGTGTGGAAGGCGCGAGACTCCGTTGCCGAATATGGACTGCGGGCGCCGAAGTATCTGGACTTCAAGGCGGACGATGGGACGACACTTTACGGGCGGTTATTGCTTCCCGCGGACGCACCGGCCAGCGGCAAAATTCCGCTGATTGTGAGCATTTATGGAGGTCCGGCGGCACAAATGGTGAGGAAAGGAGCGCCCGATCCGTTCGACGAAATTCTGTCGCGCAAAGGCTTTGCCATTTTTGCGGTGGATAATCGCGGGACGCCGGGACGTGACCGCAAGTTCCAGACTGCGATCCGGCATGAGTTTGGCGCGATTGAACTGAAGGATCAGCTGACCGCCCTCGATCAGTTGTTGGGGCAGTATCCGCAACTGGATAAAGATCGCGTGGCCATCTGGGGATGGTCGAATGGCGGATCGATGACGCTTTATGCGATGACGCATTCGGAGCGCTTTCGGGCGGGCGTGGCCGTGGCTCCGGTGACCGATCAGTTGAACTACGACTCGATTTATACCGAGCGGTACATGGGGCTGTTGAAAGACGATAAGGCGGGATACGAACAGTCGGATGTGACCCAGAACGCCGAGAAGCTGCACGGAGCCTTACTGCTGGTGCATGGTACGAGCGACGACAACGTGCATTTCCAGAACAGCGTTCAGATGATTAATGCGCTGATCGATGCGGGCAAACAGTTCCGGCTGATGATTTATCCCAACAAGACGCACAGCATTGCGGGGAAAGATGCGCGAGTGCACCTGTTCACGATGATCGTCGACCATTTTGAGCGGGAGATGAAGTAGCAGTGACTAGAGCCGGTCTCATAAATGGTGGTTGACCCTTGGTAGCTATTTTCTGCGCCTCGGGCAGCGAGCAGATGATCACAGTCTTCCTCTCGCCGTCAGCATCGAAAGCGCGTCGCCGCACGAAAGCCAGCTCGTCGAAGGTGTCCTCGGACACAGCTTCCTAGACGCCTTCCCGGCGCGACTGATCGGCGACAAGAGCCTTATGACAGCGACCGGTTGGATCGTGACTTGGCCGACCGGTACGGCATCCAGACGATCGCACCGCGTCGGGGAGTGCGCCGGAGCCCGACGCAGGACGGTCGTCCTTTGCGCCGTTACCGCAAACGTTGGCGAGTCGAGCGACTTTTCGCTTGGCTCCATCACTTTCGTCGGCTGGTGATCCGCTGGGAGTACCACGTCGAGAACTTCTTCGGCATGGTTCGCCTCGGTTGCATGCAAGTCCTCCTCAGGAATTTATGAGCAGTTACTCGTACCGCAGCGCCACCATGGGGTCGACTCGCATTGCTCGACGAGCGGGAACGTAGCTTGCGAGTACTGCCACCGAGCAAAGAAGAACCGTAACAGCAGCGAAAGTGAACGGATCCGTGCTGCTCACTTCAAAGAGAAGGCTGTTCAGCACACGCGTCACTCCATACGCCCCAGCAAGACCCAACAGCACTCCAAGAGAAACCAGGGCCGTGCTTTCGGCAAAAATCAGAGCAAGCATGTCGACGGGACGCGCGCCCAATGCCATTCGGACGCCAATTTCACGTGTGCGTAGGCTGACTGCGTAGGCCATCACGCCAAAGATTCCGACACCCGAAAGCAGCAATGCAATGGTTGCGAAGCTCCCGAGAAGAAAAGCGCGAAATCGCTGCTGAGTGGTAGACGCCTCCAATAACTGATCCATCGTGGCGATACGGCCCACGGGTTGATCTGGGTCGAGCGCCGAGACTTCGCGTCGAATTGCTGCGCTAAGACTCGAAGGGTCGTTTCTTGCGCGGATCACAAGCGTCTGCCACGGCATAGTCGCCTGTGTGTAAGGAACGTAGATTCCCGGAGATGGCTCATCGGTCAGTTTGTTCTGTCGCACATTCCCGACGATCCCTACGATCTCACAACGACGAATACCAAAAGCCGGCATGTCGAGAAATCGACCTACGGGATCTTGATTGGGCCAGTAAGTTCGGGCAACCGCCTCGTTAATGACAGCGACGTGTGGGGAATCCTTGGTGTCGTGGTCGGAGAAATATCGACCACGAAGAAGAGGAATTTTCAGCACGTCAAAGAAATTGTTCGAGACAATGCGTGCCTCTGCTTCTGGCTGATCGAAGAAACTCTTATATGCATGACCGTCCATCTTGAAACCGACGTTCCAAGACTGTCCTTCGATGGGCAGCGCGAGCGTCGCACCTGCGGATTCCACTCCGGGCAGCGCTTCAATACGAGCAAGCAGCTGTTGATAAAACCCAGTCCAACTCCTTTTGTCTTGATCGGACATGGAACGGTATACTTCGACCGTCAAAAGATGATCGGTGCGGAAGCCGGGGTCGACTCTGTACAGGAAAAGCAAGCTTTTTCCTAGCAGGCCAGCGGCCGCCAGCAACACGAGCGAAAGGGCAAATTCGGTAACGACCAAGATCCTCGTTAGAGGTTTGCGCTCTCGTGCATTCCGAGCGTTCTGCTTCAGAGATGCTTTGGGGTCATTGCGCGAGATCTGCCAACCTGGCGCGAGGCCAAACAGGATTCCGGCGAGGGACGAAACTAAGCAAGTGAACACGAGCACAGCCAGATCGATATGTGCGGATGAAATTCTGGGAATGTCGATGGGCGCCCAAGCGATTAGGACATGCATGAGAAAGAAGGCACCCAGCACTCCCAACGTGCCACCGATGAGCGCGAGGAGCAGACTTTCGGTCAGCAATTGCCAGATGATTCTGCCCCGCGTGGCACCCAGCGAAGAGCGAATCGCAATTTCTGACTGCCGCGCAGCGGCGCGTGAGAGAAGCAGGGTGCCAATGTTCGCGCACGCGATCAACAGTACAAGAGCAGCCGATCCCATCAGGATCAGGAGCGCGGGCCGAAAGTTCCCTACCATGTCCTCGCGCAAAGGCACCAGTCTCACTCCAAGGTCTCGATTGGAAGCGGGATACACTTGTGCCAGGCTGCTGGCAATAGCCGTCATCCCGGCTTGCGCCTGGGACAACGTTACGTCGGCGGCGAGGCACCCAACCACCGACATTCCGAGATTGCCGCGTGTGGCAATCTCTTCGCGTAAGTCCGGCCGTACGGACGTGATGGCAACCCAGATTTCTGTTTGTGGGTCAGGAAATTGATAGCTTGGCGGCATGATGCCGATCACCTCGTAAGCATAGCCATCCAAAGTGATTGATCGGCCTATCACGCCCGGATCAGAACCGAAGGAGTTGGACCATAAGGGGTAGCTTAAGACCACGGTTTGCTGATTCAAGTCGGCCGCGAGGGATCTGCCTTTATAGGGCTCAACGCCAAGGGTCTCGAAGAAATCAGACGATACAACCTCGCCCCGTATACGCTCTGGTTGGGGAATTCCAGCCAGGCTGAACGTCTTCTCTTCGTAGGAGGCGATCTTGCGGAAAAAGCGGTTCTGTTCGCTCCAATCAACGAAGTCTGGATAAGACGTTTTCCCGTACAAGTCACCAGACTTTAAATTATAGGTATTTACTTTCACGAGCTGTTCGGCGTTCGGGTAAGGCAACGGCCGAATTAACACGGCATCCAGAATGCTGAACACAGCGCTGTTGGCCCCAATTCCCAGCGCCAAGGTAAGTACTGCAACCGCCGTGAAGCCAGGATTCTTTAGCAGCTGACGCAACGCGTAACGGACATCTTGGCTTAATCTCCCCATCTTATGACGTGGGTTCTCCAACGCACAGGAAGCGCCACATTACACGTAGAGATACTAGCATCAACGATCGCAACCGCCGTCGGAACTCCTTACTCTTGGAGCAACACTTTTTCCAATCTAGTTGGGGAGCGTAACCCCTTGATGGCAAAGCGCAAGAGAATACCGCCGTCGAACCAGGTTGCTTAAAGGTGTCCACCGCCGGCCTTAGGCGTCCGGAAGCGAACAGGCAACCATCGGTCTGCTGGGTTTATGAGACCGGTTGTAGTTGTTAGTGCAGATCAGAATAGGCTCGCGGCTTCGCTGCGACCGCAGCCGCTTATTTATGTCTGCCTGAACCTTTGCGAGGGCTCTCCTTCGAGGAGCCGTCTCGGGACGAGCTCTCTCTCGAGCTGTCTTTTGAGGAGCTTTCTTTCGACGAGCTGTCTTTTGACGAGCTGTCTTTCGAGGAAGTTTCTTTCGACGAGGAATCCTTCGAAGAGCTATCCGACCTGGATTTGTCGTCTTTCTTGTCTTTCGAGGAGGAGTCGCCGCTGCCCGAGGATCCGGGCGAAGAGGATTTCTTGGCGTAGTCGGTGACGTACCAGCCAGTGCCCTTGAACTGCACCGCGGGAGCGGAGATCATCTGTTCGACCTGGCCGCCGCATACCGGGCACTTCTTGACCATTTTGTCGGAATACTTCTGGATTTTTTCGAAGCGGTGACCGCACTTCTTGCATTCGTATTCGTAGAGGGGCATGAGTGTGAGACGGTTGTGAGGAACAAGTTTCACACTGATTCTAGGGGCGCGCGGCGATTGCGTCAATTACAGGAGCGCCCACGAAGGGCGGAGTTGAGTCGTCTTTGACGAGATTTGAAATTACTTCGTCCGCGATCTGCCGGAACTTCGGTCCCGGTCTTTCATTTTTCGCCTCTCGCAGCGGAGTGTTTTGGAGTGGGGCGTTGAATCAGTTCTTCAGGTCCCCGTGCAGGCGCTTGGCCGCGGTGTTTTGCCAGGCAGCCTGAATGGCTTTGCGCAGAGTTTCCTTCCTGGCGGCTTTCAAGTTCACGCGCGTCGCGCCGCGGCGTCCCCAGGCGCCGTTTACTGGGGCGAAAACATCAGGTTCATTTTTCGAAAAATAGTGTTGCTGCTCGGGAGTGAGCTTGACCATGGCCCAGGCCTTGTCGGGATAGCCCAGAGTGGCGAAAATTTTACCTGCGACGCGGAAGTCGGGATGATTCATGTGCGAGCGCTCTTCGGTCTGGGGAAAAGCGAGGGCCATTTTGCGGAAGTCGCTGGCGGTCACGAGGCGGGTCTCCTGAGATGCGTACGTTAGCATACGCCGCCTGCATAGGCGGAACGTTACGGGCGTTGCAGAACCGCGTTTTCGATCGTCGTCTGGGGTGGTTGCATGTCGAGCTTCGCTCGACTGGACAGCCGAGGCGGCTGTCCCCACATGGGCAGTGGTAGACTCCGGCCATGATGGATAGGGAGCGAGCGCTTGCTGGGTTCGAGCCTGTGACTCAGAACAAATCCAGCAAGGAAAAGATCGCCACGGCGGGGCCGGCGCTTTATCTGGTGGGGACGCCGATTGGGAATCTGGAGGACATCACGCTTCGGGCGCTGCGCGTGTTGAAGGAAGTCGATCTAATTGCTTGCGAGGACACGCGGCAGACGCAGAAGCTGCTGAATCATTATGCGATCGCGACGCGTACGACTAGCTATCACGAGCACAACGAGATGACGCGGTCGGAGGAACTAGTCAAACAGATGCAGGAAGGCGCGAGCGTCGCGCTGGTGACGGATGCGGGCATGCCGGGAATTTCTGATCCTGGATACCGGCTGATTGCGCTGGCGATTCGACATCGAGTGCCGGTAGTGCCGATTCCGGGGGCGGCGGCCTTTCTGGCGGCGCTGGTGGCCAGCGGGCTGCCTACAGATTCGTTTCGCTTCAGCGGATTTCTTCCGGCGAAGCGCGGGGAGCGGCGGGCGGCGCTGGAGGCGATCCGGAATTCTCCGCGGACGCAGGTGTTTTATGAGACGCCCCATCGTATTGTCGAGGCCCTGGAAGATGTCTGCGAGGTTCTGGGAGCAGCGCGGCTTGTGGTCATGGCGCGAGAAGTGACCAAGCTGCATGAGGAGTTTTTGCGCGGACGTGCGAGCGAAGTGCTGGAGAACTTGAAGTCGCGCGAGGCAGTGAAGGGGGAGATCACACTGCTGATTGGAAAAGCGGAGAGCGATGCTCGTGTAGAGACGGACGCATTCGTCCGCCTTTCAGTCCGGCGGCGAGTGGAGCAGATCATGGCAGAAGAAAAGGTGGACGAGAAGGCGGCGCTGAAGAAAGTGGCGAAAGAGCGAGGGGTTTCGAAGAGCGAAGCGTATCGGGAATTGCAGCGTAGCCGGTGAGCAACGGTCGAGCTGCGTTCGACCGGACAGCCCAGGGCGGCTGTCGCCACATAAATCTGCAGCGCCTATTTTCCCGCTAGCTCCCGCTTCACAATTTCGCTGACCATTTTGCCATCTACGCGCATGCCGGCGGCGTTAAACCTTGCCATGGCGTTTTTCATGACCGCGCCCATTTCTTTCATGGTGGGCGAACCCATTTCGGCGATTGCTGCTTTCACGCCGGCTTCTATTTCCGGTTCGCTGGCGGCTTTGGGGAGATAGGATTCAATGAGGACGATTTCGGCGGCTTCTTTGTCGGCCATTTCCTGGCGTCCGCCTTTGCTGAACTGTTCGACGGATTCTTTGCGCTGCTTGATCAGGGTGGCCAGCACGGCCTGGCATTCCTTCTCATCGAGCGGAGCCATTTTTTCGACTTGGCGTAGCTGCAGCGCGCTCTTTACCATGCGCAGGGCGGAGAGGCGCGCTTCGTCCTTGGCTTTCATGGCGGTGACGATGTCTTTCTGGATTTGGTCGACTAAGCTCATGAGGGGATTATAGACGGTGCAGTTGCTCGATGAGGGTGGGGTCAAAATCAAAATCCCCGCTGCGATTCACGCCGGATATCTTTGCGCGAGTTATTTTCGCTCAAGCAAACCGGCTGATGCTTCGGTTTGCTATCCACGAACTGTCGAGCTTCGCTCGACGGACAGCCGAGGCGGCCGTCCCCACATATTCATTTCCACATTTGCATCCCCCCACGCGCATTTCCGCATGGGTCTCGGCGAACGGAGACAACCGCGAAGCTCGCCGGAGCTGCCACAATCAGCCGGCATCCGATAAACTAGTAGCGAACCTCATACCTAGGAACTCCAGGACATTATCCATATGTTGCATAAGAATCGTCTTTTTACTCCGGGGCCAACGCCGCTACTGCCGGCGGCGCAGACGGCCATGGCCTCATTCACCGCGCATCATCGGACGGCTGACTTCCGGGCACTGTTTCAGCGGGTGCTGGCCGACATGAAGGAATTCATTGGCACCAGGAACGATGTGCTGGTGCTGGCTTGTTCGGGCACGGGCGTGATGGAGGCCTCGGTGTCGAACCTGACTTCGCCGGGCGATAAAGTTCTGGTGCTGACGGCGGGGAAGTTTGGCGAGCGCTGGACGGGCTTGGCCAAGGCGTTCGGCTGTAACGTGGAGGTGCTGAGCGTTCCCTATGGTGAAACGTTTTCGCTGGAAGCGATTCGGGCGAAGGTGTCTCCAGACGTGCGCGCCGTGTTTGTGCAGGCGACCGAGAGTTCTACCGGAGCGCGGCATGATGTGGAAGGCATCGCGAAAATTGTGCGGGCGCAGGGCGACGGCCCATTGCTGGTGGTCGATGCGATCACGGGGCTGGGCACGACTCATCTGAATGTCGATGACTGGGGCGTGGACGTCATCATTGGTGGATCGCAGAAGGCGCTGATGATACCGCCGGGATTGGCGTATTGTGCGGTCAGCGAGCGGGCATGGAAGCGCATGGATGCGACGACTTCGCCACGCTATTACTTTGATCTGCGCAAGGAGCGCAAGTCGGCGGCCAAGGGGGAGTCGGCTTATACCCCGGCGACGTCTTTGTTCGCGGCGCTGGGAGCGGCGCTCGAGTTTGTGCGCGGCATGGGCAAGGGCGACCTCGCTCGGGGACGGGAAGAGCTGGTAAACAATGCTGAATTATGCGCGGAGATGACGCGGGCGGGAGCGAAGGCTTTGGGATTAAAGTTGTACGCATCGCCGCCGGCGGCCGCGCTGACCGCGATTTGCGCGCCCGAGGGAATCGATTCCAGCAAGATGGTGAAGGAATTTCGCGAAGCGTTTGATGCGGTGGTGGCGAACGGGCAAGGCGAGATGAAAGGGCAGCTGTTCCGCATCGCGCACATCGGGTATTACGACTATCTCGACACGATCGGCATTCTGGGCGCGCTCGAACATGTGCTGGCGCGAGTTACGGGTCGGAGCGTCGAATATGGCGCGGCGGTGCGGGCAGCCCAGCAAGTTTATGCCCGCACCCAGTCGGGGAAGCGGCAATTGGTCAGCGCCTGAAGGCTGCGCCGTACCTTGATTAGAGCGGTTAGAGCGGTTACAGCGAGATTTAGTTGATCGTGAAGTCCATGGGACTCGAGGTCTCGGCCAACGTCCCACCGCTTCCGTACAAGCCGGTACCCGGCGAGCCGGGGTTGGTCACGGTCACACGGACGGTGCCGGAGGTGGCGATGGCGGCAGCCGGAACTGCCACAATGAGCTGATTGCCGCTCACCAAAGTGGTGTTCGACGTTTGGGCGGTGCCATTCCAGTTCGCCACCGCATTTGAGCCAAAGTTCGTTCCATTCACAGTCAGAGTGAATGCCGCGCCGCCTGCGGTCGCGCTGGCCGGAGCGAGTTGAGCGACGGTGGGCATGGTTCCGGCGGGTGCCGGCATGGTTTTGGCGCTGTAGCCGCACGCCAGTGTGCCGGCCATCAGCGCCCCGAGCAGGGTTATTTTGACGGGTAGCAGTGTCTGAGAAGTTTTCATAGGGTTCTCCCAAGGGCGGGTGCCCGGTGAGAAAGAGCCTAGGATGTTCGCGGGGCTGAGGTGTCAGAGGCGTGTCATTTTCCCGTCAATAGTTGTCAGATGGATTTCTGAAAAACAAGAGCTTCATCACAAAGGAAATCATTCGTGAAAATCATCATAGCGGAAAAAATCTCAGCATCAGCCGTGGCGCAGTTGCAGGAGCCGGGCTGGACGGTGCTAACGGCGGATCAACTGGATGGCAAACTGGAGCAAGAACTGGAGTCTGCGGATGCGCTCATTGTGCGCTCGGCAGTGCAGGCCGACGCCAAGCTTCTGGAACATGCGAAGAAGCTGCGAGTGATTGGGCGAGCCGGCGTGGGCGTGGACAACATCGATCTCGATGCGGCCACTCACAAAGGAATCGCGGTGATGAACACGCCCGGCGCCAATGCGGTTGCCGTGGCGGAGCAGACGCTGGGGATGATGCTGGCCATGGCTCGTCATTTATGCCGCGCCGACGCACTCATGCACGCGGGCAAGTGGGAGAAAAAATCACTGCAAGGGACCGAGCTGAGAGCGAAAACGCTGGGCATTATTGGGCTGGGACGAGTGGGCATGGAAGTGGCGCGACGGGCGCGGGGCTTTGGCATGGAGTTGGTGGGACACGATCCGTTTGTTTCGGTGGCGGTGGCGAAGGAGCAGGGGATCCGGCTGACTGGGCTCGACGAGCTCTATGCAGCGGCCGACTATATCACGCTGCACCTGGGTCTGACAGCGCAGACCGCGGGGATGATCAATGAGACATCCATTGCGAAAATGAAGAAGGGCGTGCGGCTGGTGAATTGCGCGCGCGGCGAGTTGGTGAATGAAGCGGATCTGGCGGCGGCGCTTAAGACCCAGCACGTGGCTGCGGCAGCGATCGATGTTTTTGCAGAAGAGCCTCCCAAGAACTCGCCGCTGCTGGCTCTGGAGAATGTTTTGCTCACGCCGCATGTGGGTGGGTCGACCTTTGAGGCGCAGGAGGCGGTGGGCGTGCAGATCGCGCAACAGGTGAGGGAATATCTGAAACATGGGGTGATTCAGAACGCGGTAAATGTGCCGTCGGTCTCGGCGGAGGAGTATGCGGTCATGCAGCCCTACATCGTGCTGGCGGAACGCATGGGGGGATTTCTGGCGCAGGTTTCGGAAGGGAGCATCGAGGAAATTTCGATCCGCTACAGCGGGCACATTGCGGAATGGAAAACGGAACTCATCCGCAACGGGACAATCAAGGGCATTTTGAACCAGGCGCTCGAGGAGAAAGCGAACCTGGTGAATGCCGCTACCATTGCCGAGGAGCGCGGGCTGCGGGTGCTGGAATCGCACAAGGCGAAAGCGTCGACTGGAGGCGCGGGGAGCGTGCTGTCGATTTTTCTGAAGACTTCGACCGAAGAGCACATGGTGAAGGGTGCGGTGCTGCACGGCGATGCGCCTCGTCTGCTGCAGGTGGACGGCATTGACGTGGAAGCGCCGCTGGAGCGCAGCCTCATTTATCTGCGGAATCGCGACGTGCCGGGCGTGATTGGCAAAGTGGGAACGATCCTGGGCGAGGAATCGATCAATATCGCGGATTTCTCGCTGGGACGGCGTGCCATCGAGAAAGACGCTCAGAAAGAGTCCGACCAGCCGCGCGAGGCGATTGCAGTGGTCCACGTGGACGGGCGCGTGCCGGAGGAAGTGCTGGCGAAGCTGCGGCAGATTCCCGCGGTGCAGCAGGCGAAGGCAGTACAGCTGTTCTGAAATAGCTTCGATGGTTTCCTTTTGTCAGGGGAAGACGTGATGCGGGTGGCGGCACTCTACGATATCCATGGAAATCTTCCCGCACTGGAAGCTGTGCTCGAGGAGATTCGTGCGGTCGGCGTCGACCTGATCGTGGTCGGCGGCGACGTGCTTCCGGGGCCGATGCCGGCGGAAACGCTCGACCGTTTGCTGAACCTGGAAATTCCAGTGCAATTTATCCGAGGCAATGGCGAGGCTGCTGTGCTCGCGCAATTGGCAGGCATCGAAAGTAGCACGCTTCCAGAACAGGCTCGCGAGGCTATTCGCTGGACGGCGCAACCGCTCAGTTCCGAACGCCGGCGCGTGATCGCGAGTTGGCCGGCAACATTTCGCGTTCCGGTTCGCGGGTTAGGCGAGGTGCTGTTCTGCCACGCTACGCCGCGCAACGACACTGAGATATTCACGCGTATGACGCCGGAGGAGAGGCTCTTGCCGGTGTTTGAAGGAATTGATTTTCCGCTGGTCGTTTGCGGGCATACCCACATGCAGTTCGATCGGATGGTAGGAAAGATTCGAGTTGTGAATGCAGGCAGCGTGGGAATGCCCTTCGGCTCGCCTGGGGCTGATTGGCTCTTGCTGGGACCGGATGTTGAACTTCGGCATACGACCTACGATCTCACCCAAGCGGCTCAGCGTATTCGGAAGACGAAGTATCCTCAGGCAGAAGATTTTGCGGCGCGCAATGTGCTGCAGCCGCCGTCAGAGGAAGAGATGCTGAAAGTATTCGCGCGCGCGGAATTGAAAGGGTGAAGGACTTCATCGCCCAAAGATTTGGGCGGGCGACGTTCGACCCTTCGAGTTCGCGCAGTGCGGGCACAGGGGCGTACAGCCGAGGCGGCGCTACGGGTTCGGTTCGCGCTTCACGATTCCGCCTCGTCTCTCCGCAGTTTGCGGCTTTCGGCCAGCAGGGCCATGGAGTGCATCAGGTTTTGCAGAGTGACGATGCCGATCAGGTGCTGGTCTTCGACCACGGGAATGATGCTGGAATTGCGGGCGGTAAGCTTGCGGAAGGCGGAACTGAGCGAGTCCTGGCGCAGGGAGACTTCGAAAATTTTATTCATCACCGCCTGGACGTAGCCGTTTCCTTCGGCGCGCAGAGCCTCGAGAATACGTTGCTTCGAAATCACGCCCACCATGTCGCTGCCGCGCACCACAGGAAAATCGTCTTGCAGGGAATGAACCGCTTTTTCCAGGGCATCTTCCAGCGTGTCCGCCGGGGAGAGCGTGGCAAAATCGGTGAGCATGACCTCTTCGAGGCGGACGTTGTCGAGCACGGACTGGAATACGAGGGCACGCTCCTCCAATTGCGCGGCGGAAAAGACGATGACGCCGACCATGGTGAGCCAGCTGTCGCTGAACAGGCCCGCCAGCATCAGAACCATGGCGATGGCGTTGCTGATAGAAACGGCGCGGCGCGTGGCGGTGGAAGCCTCGAGAGTGCGGGAAAGCAATGCCCGTAAGACGCGTCCCCCATCGAGCGGGTAAGCGGGCATGAGATTCAAAATCGCCAGATAAAGATTGGCCCACACCAGGCTGCGCGGTAAGTTGGCGGCCTGCAGAAAAGGCCACTTCCAAAGCTCGACTCCGCGCCCGGAGGCGGTGATAGCGGCTGCGGCCAGGCAGGCCAGGGCGAGGCTAACCAGCGGTCCGATCAGCGCCAGGCGAATGTCGCGCTTCCACGTCAGGCCGGTCAGAGGAGTCTTCTGGACACGCGATTCATCGTAGAGCGCCACCCCGGTCAGGGGCAGCAGGATGACTGCCTTGGGGATCAGGCCGACCCGACGGGCGGCTAACATGTGTCCGCATTCATGGGCAGCCACGCAGGCCAAAATGATGCCCACCAGCGCCAGGTCGCGCGGTCCGTTGGCGGAGCCCTGGTGTGCCGCGTACTCCGTCCAGAAAATGAACAGGGGCAGGACGACGAATGTCAGGTGGACGCGGACGTCCACCCCAAACAGACGCCCCATCGGAATCGACCAGCTTCGCATAAGCCTTTGCTACATTTATTCTACATGCATAGATATAGTGATTGCGGCATCCAAGAGTACAGAGGCATGCGAGTGATTTCGGGAAAATATCGAAGCCGTCCGCTGCGTTCCTTGCCAGGCAAGGATGTCCGCCCCACTTCGGACCGGCTGCGGGAGACGTTATTCAATGTGCTGACGGCGGGAAATCCGGCCGCGCTCGAGGGCAGCATCTGGCTCGATCTGTTCGCGGGAACGGGAGCGATTGGAATCGAAGCCCTGAGCCGCGGAGCCAAAGAAGTCTATTTCGTCGAACACTCCGCGGCGGCGGCGGATGCGATTCGCGGCAATTTGGCGAGCCTGGGCGTCACCGACGGCTTCAAGATCCTGCAGGAAGAATTGCCGCAGGCATTCTGGCGGATGGAGCGGCAACATGTGGCGGCCGACGTGGTTTTCATCGATCCGCCGTACCTTGTGCCGGAGGCGTACACGAAAACCCTGCGGGCCTTGGCGGATTCCTCGCTGGTTTGGGCGATGTCGGTAGTGATTGCCGAGCATGAAAAGAAATTCGACCCGGGCGAGGAATTTGGCCACCTGCGAAGGTTCCGTCACCTGGCCCAGGGCGGTGCGGCTCTGAGCTTTTATCGAATGGCTAGCGGAGGGGACCTGCGGGTTTGAAAAGCCGGGATTTCGCGGGGCGGAGAAGTTCCTCCCCTGCCCCCCGGAACAGCGCTACATGATCCGATCGTCGCTGCGGCGAACGATGGGATGCTGCATCTCTTCCAGATCGTTCTTCACCATGTTCAGCCCGTAGACGCAGCCTTCAAAATTCTTGGAGAGAGTGGCAAACAGAGGCGCGACCTTGGCGTACTCGAAGTGCTCGAACTTGGAGACGATGTAATAACTTTCCTTGCCGGCTTTCACCCACTCGACGAAATTTTCCAAACGCTGGCGGCGCAGCCGGAGATGATTGATGCTCTCCGGGAACATTCCCGCAAAGAACAGGGTGTAATCTCCGATGTGTTTGCGAACCTGGCGCTCGCGGTCAAAAGAAGGCGCGGGCCCGTAGACCGGATCGGATTCCAGGAGCATCTCGCCTACGTCCGCTAGCGCGCGATCGCACCCATCATGAACCTTGTAGAGGTGCTCCGCGTCACAGAATTCCGCCAGTAAATGAGAAACGTAGGCGACGATCTGAGGATCGCGGATGCCAATTTCGTGAGCGTAGTGTCGTCCAACCAGATCCTGAAATAACTCCTGCAACGGATGCGATTCGGAAATCATTTTGAGCCCCCTGAACTCCGCATCGCGCACGGAGCTTCAGCCACCTGCGTGAGTAGATACCTTAGTTCGATGCCGAAACGCAAGTGACTTTTGTTTATCGGCATGATTCATTTTTCCAATCCGTTAGTTGAGGATCGATCGCCGACGAGTTGTGCACGGTATCAGTTAGAAATGGGGTAGTTCGGGAATGAGTCGGGCGCGGATTTCACTGTATTCTGCTGGCAGTCAGAGAAGTCGGCTGCCAATTCTGGCGTCGAAAGCCTTCCTCCGCTTGTAAAATGAGCCGCAGGGAGGAATTGCATGCAACGGCAGAACATTTCCAGCGGCACACCGTGGGAACCGGTCGTGGGTTACTCTCGTGCGGTGAAGGTGGGTTCGTATATCCATGTGTCGGGGACCACGGCGACTGGAGCGGACGGGAAGATTGTCGGCGGGGGCGATGTATATGCCCAGGCGGTGCAGACCTTGAAGAACATCGAGAGCGCGCTCAAGAACGCGGGTGCCGGCCTGAAAGACGTGGTGCGCACTCGCATGTATGTCACGAACATCGCCGAATGGGAAAAGGTTGGGAAGGCGCACGGGGAATTTTTTCGCGATATTCGGCCGGCAACGTCGATGGTAGAGGTGAGCGCATTGATTTCGCCGGAGATACTGGTGGAGATTGAGGCCGATGCGGTCTTGCTGTGAATCGAACATGCCAGGTAGCTGTTGAGCAGCTAGGTTCAGGTCAACTGCTTCGACATCTTTACGAAATGACAAGGCAGTTTCGGGCGCAGGCCGGGGGTGAGCGGAGCCGTACCGGTTTCGACGTATCCTCGATTGCGATAGAAGCTGGGTAGTTCCTGGCGAAGATTGATGACCTGCAGGTCAATGAATCGGCAGCCCGCCTTGCCACAATAATCCTCGGCGGCGTTCATCAGCCTGGATCCGACGCCGGCCTTCTGATGCTTGGGATCGACTGACAACAAACCCAAGTAGGCCCTCTCGGACTTCAGTTCAACGTAGACACATCCCGCAACCGCGCCGCCGTGGTCGGCGAGCAGGAATTTTCTGCTTTGCAGCAAGGACTGCACCGACTCCAGGTCCATACGATCCCGATCCATGAGGAAGGACTCAGCGACCCAGAAAGCAAGATTGATCACGGCTGTAATTGCTTCCGCACCGTGGATTTCCGCGACCCGCAGATGCACGACCGTCCTCCTTCGGCTGGGTCAAAATAGCCCGGTTGAGCTCCGGGGCACTCAAACCAGACGATTGATTTGTTCCAATTTTCTTGACATCCGCGCTGGCGTGAGCATAATCGCACAATCCCATCCTCGGGTGGAGTCTGCCGAGGGGTGCTGAAGGAGGTACTGATGAGCGTGCTGGATCTTTGTGATCGGGAGATTGCGGCGGTGGGTCTGGAAGCCACCGTAGCGGATGCCATTCATAAGATGCTGGACCACCATGTGGGCGCGGTCGCGGTGGTCGACAGCGAGTTTCGGGTTGCGGGGATTTTTACCGAACGAGACGTATTGCGAAAGATGTCGCTCAGCCATGTGGATCCGAAGCTGACTCCGGTGCGCGAACTGATGACCACGCCGGTTGAGATGGCTACGCGGAGCACGGGCGCCGGAGAGGCTCTGAGCATCATGTTGGAGCAGCACTTCCGCCATCTGCCGGTGGCGGATGACAACGGCAAGCTGCTGGGGATCCTTTCCATCCGGAATCTACTGGAGTGGCGTGTCGACGACCTGAGCCGTGAACTGGAGTCGCTCGAGCAATATGTTTCCAATGACGGGCCGGGGGGCTAAAAGCATATCGCGCGCCCACGACCCGAACTGCGGGAAAGCTCTTCCGCTTTGTCCCCCGCGATGGCTGGAGTGCGCGTCGCTGCAGCCGTATTTTTTCTGTTGTTCGGAGAATACAAAGTTGCAGGGCCGGGCTTTGCCCACGGTGGGTTTCAAACGTTTCTGCACGATTCCATTGCCAACAGCGCTGTCATTTTCTATCGTCCGATTTTGTCGGGACTGGTTTTGCCGCACCCGGTGGTTTTCGGTTATCTGGTTGGGGTCGTTGAACTGCGGATTGGCATTGCTCTGCTGGTCGGGCTGTGGGTGCGTCTGGCTTGCGTTCTCGGCATCCTGTTTCTGTTGAACCTAACGCTGGCTGCCTGGCGGGAACCGGGTCACGGAGCACGAGGTGGGGCGCTATTTTGGCGCTCGGCTGGATCCTTTGCCGTTGCGGTTGCTGCTCATCAAGCTTCTTTTTCTTTGCTGCGTTCTTTGCTGCGGATGCGGGACGCGTGTGGGGTCGGGACGGACGTCGGTGGCGGGTCCATCGCAGTGAGTCGTGGTGGGAATAAACTGGCGGAAAAGGAAACTCATCATGAAGAAGATTTATACCGCGGTCGTGGAAATTGCGCTGTTTTTTCTTGCCATACCGGGAATTGCTCAAACTTCGCGGCACGTTGTGGTGCATGCGGGGCATCTGCTCGAGGTGAAGAGCGGCAGGCTGCTGGCTGACCAAACGCTGGTGATTGAAGACGGACGTATCGTCAGCCGCGGCACGGCTGCGGAGTCGAAAATTCCCGCGGATGCGGTACGCATCGATTTGCCCAACGCAACCGTGCTGCCGGGATTGATCGACGCGCACACCCATCTGACCATGGAGCCCAAGTTCGGCTACGAGCGGTTGGCAATTTCTGTGCCGCGGGAGGCGCTGATCGGCGCGAAGAATGCCCGGCTGACATTGCTTGCGGGATTCACCACGGTGCGCAACGTGGGAGCGAGCGGCTACACCGACGTCGCCTTGCGAGATGCAATTAATACGGGGGACGTACCGGGGCCGCGGCTGCTGGTGAGCGGGCCTGCTCTCGGTATCACGGGCGGACATTGCGACAACAACCTGCTGCCGTCCGAATATCATGCCGTCAGCGACGGGGTTGCCGACGGTATCAGCGAAGTGCAGCACAAGGTTCGCGAGAACATCAAGTACGGCGTTGATCTTATTAAGGTCTGCGCGACGGGCGGCGTGCTATCGCTGGGGGATAATCCGCAGGCTTCGCAATACACATTGGAGGAAATGAAAGCGATTGTGGCCGACGCTCACCGTCTGGGCCGCAAAGTTGCGGCCCACGCGCACGGAGCGCAGGGAATTCTTTGGGCGACGGAGGCGGGAGTCGATTCGATTGAGCACGGGTCTTATATTGACGATGCCGGCATTGCCGCCATGAAAGAGCACGGCACCTATCTTGTGCCGACGCTCTACCTGGGTGACTGGATGATCGAGAATGCCGGATTGACCCATCTGCCTGCGCCGTTGCTGGCAAAAGCACAGGACGTGATTCCGGCGGCGCGCAAGAATATTGCGCACGCGTTTGCCAGTGGCGTGAAAGTTGCTTTCGGCACGGATGCCGCGGTTTACCCGCATGGTCTGAATGCGCATGAGTTCGCCGTCATGGTAAAGCTGGGGCTTACGCCGCTGCAGGCGATTCAGGCGGCGACCCTGAATGCGGCGGATTTGTTGGGGTGGTCGGGGAAAGTCGGTAGCCTGGAGCCAGGGGCGTGGGCCGACATCGTCGGGGTCGACGGCGATCCGGGCCAGGACGTGACCACCCTGGAGCACGTGAAATTTGTGATGAAAGGCGGCGAGGTGGTGAAGAACGAGTACGCGAAGTAGCGCTACCCGGCGGGGTGCTTGGTTCCGGGCAAAGAGCCGAGCTGCGATCGGCGGACAGCCCGGGGGCGCCTGTCCCCAGCTGTGAAATTGCGGACGCTAGCGACTTTCGCGGGCTCGCTCCGTGACCCAGTCGGTCCAGAACGACGATGCGCCGCTGGCCAGTAACGGGGCTTTGCCTTCGACGGCATCCACAAAGTTTTCCAACAGGGGATAGTGCAGGTTGGCGTGGGGCGGGAGATTTTCGCGGGCGCCGGGGTAGGTGAGATCGGGGCCATTCAGCGGAGATAATTCCATCTCACCTTCGGTTCCGCGGATGCGGCATTCGTCGCGGGCCACCTTGGAGTGCCAGCGAACGTCTACCATGCCGCGAACTTCGCCGGCATACTCGATCATCACAGTCGCGTTGTCTTCGACCGCGTAGTGATGCACCACATTCGAGAGTTGGGCGGCGACTCGCCGGGGCTGGCCGAAAAGAAAATTCAGGACGTCAATGCGATGGGACGCGATGTCGAACAGCGGTCCGCCTCCTGCCTTGGCGGGATCGACCAGCCAAGCGCGGCTGCCGTGTCCGTCGAACCAGCCGTGGCTGGTGAGTTCGGCCACGACCGGAGTGCCGATGGCGCCGGCTGCGAGTAGTTGTTTGGCACGCTGGACTTTCGGGTAGCAGCGCCGGTAATAGGCTAGGCCGAAAGTCTTGCCACTTTCGTCTGCGGTGTGCAGCATGCTGTGAGCTTCGGCTTCGCTCATCGCCATAGGTTTTTCGCAAAGCACGTGCTTGCCGGCGCGAAGCGACTGAATCGTTTGCGGTGCGTGCAGGAATACGGGCGTGCCGACATAGACGGCGTGCACGGCGGGATCGGCCAGCGCCGGATCGAGAGTTTCCCAAGAGCGTACCCCGAAGGGGGCGGCTTTCGCGGCATCGCGGGTGACGAGTCCGTAGAGGCGGCTTCTAGGTTCGGCTTGGATCGCGGGGATGACGCGGCGCGTCGCGATGTCGCCGATTCCGATGACGATCCAGTTGAGCATCACGGTTGGTGATTCCGTCAAATTGCGGGTCTGAGCCTCACCCGTCGAGCTTTGGCTCGAGCGCAGGGCCGAGGGCGGCTGAACCAGCCTGAACCTGGCAATCCAAAAACAAAGGCCGGCGCAGGCCGGCCTTCGAAAATCGATCTGCAAATGAAAACGTAATTCAAAAGCAAAACTACTTCTTGGGTGCGATCGCGTCTTTCGCGGCCTTGGCGACGCGGAATTTCACGACGGTCTTAGCCTTGATCTGGATGGGTTCGCCGGTCTGCGGGTTGCGGCCTACGCGGGCCTTGCGGTGCGCCTTTACCAGACGGCCGAGGCCGGGCACAACGAAGATGCCATTTTTCTTGGTTTCTTTGATAGCGGTGTCGGCCAGTTGCTCCAAAAACGCCGCCGCGGTCTTGTTGGGAAGCTCGGTTTTCTCGGCAAGATGCCGAATGAGCTGTGTCTTGGTTAAACCTGCAGCCATATTTTTCTCTCCTCGACTGAAATCAGTTGAATACCGATGGGACCTATCTTATACCCATGAGCCTGTGGAAAACACCTTATTTCACTGGGGTTTTATTATTTAAGGACGCTGGAATAGGCATTTTTACAGGGCTTTCGATGCCTGATATGGATGAAGTGAGCCTGCCATGCGTACCAGCGTGGTAACCTGCGGTAAGTCAGCATGGTTTGGAGGAACCCACAATTTGAGTTGCGCCATTTGTGAAATCCGCAAAGAAAAGCGGTTTTGCCCCGCGCTTCACGGGCGCATTTGCCCGCAGTGCTGCGGCGAGCAGCGCGAGGTAACGCTCGATTGTCCGAGCGATTGTCCTTATCTTGTGCAGGCGCGCACGCACGAAAAGCCGCGCTCGTCGGAACAGATCGATCCGTCAGCGCTGTTTCTCGAGGTCGAAGTGAGCGATCAATTCATGTATGAGAAAGAACATTTGCTGCTGGGCCTGACCTATTCGCTGGCCCTGGCCGCCCGAGCCGACCCCAGCCTGCAAGATCGGGATCTGATTGCCGCGCTTACGGTCTTGTCGAACAGCTACGAGCGGCGGGTGAACTCAGGGTTGCACTACGAGCAGCCATTGACCAGCGAATCGCAACGCAGAGCAGCCGCTGAGGTCGAGAACATGGTGAACGAATACCGCGAAGCCGAACAGAAACATACCGGCTACTCGAGCCTGCGCGATTCCGATGTGCTGAAGGCCTTGGTGTTTCTGGTGCGGCTGGCGCATGGGCGTACGTCGGGGCGCCCCAAGTCGCGAGCTTTTGTAGACTTTTTGTTCTCCCAGTTTCCGGAGAAAGAACCGGTGGTGGTCGGGCAGGAAGGCGGGAACCGGATCATCCTGCCGTAAGTACGATCTGTCGGGGAATTTCACCGATAACACGGATCGGCAATTTTATTTTGTGGGTCCGTGAAAATCCGTGGCTAATCTTTTTTGAGTTTCTGCACTATTTGCCCGGCAGGCAGGGCATCGACCAGTTCGCCAATGGTCTTGTTGAGCAGTGGATGCCGAATGTCGGGCGCGATTTCCGCAAGCGGTTCCAGCACGAAACGGCGCACGTGCATGGCGGGATGAGGAACGGTCAACTCCGGCAAATCGATGATCTTGTCGGAGTAAAGAAGGATGTCAATGTCGATCACGCGCGGGCCCTTCTTCTGGAGGCGCTGCCGGCCCATCTCGTGTTCAATCTGGAGAATGGCCGCCATCAGTTTTTCCGGAGGCTGCGTCGTTTCCACCACCACAGCGCAATTCAAGAACCATGCCTGGTCAGTGAACTCGACCGGCTCGGTCTCAAAGAACGAAGAGCCCGACACCACATGACCCTGGCTGTGCAGCCGGGCGATGGCATCGCGCAGGTAATTCTCGCGCGCTCCGACGTTGGATCCGAGGGAAAGATAGACGAGGTTGGACATAGAGGGCAGCCGTCCAGTTGTACTCCGCGAAATCCCCCAGCACAATCGCGCAGCTTCGGAATTCGCAAAAACTCTGCAATGTTTAGGAGTTCATTCGCCTCCGCCAACATCGACCAACGGTCCATCACCTTGGTCACTATCGTTCGTCTTGCTCCCGCCCTAGAATCGCGATATGACGTTGGACTCGCTGATCCTGAGCAAGGATCCGGAAGTGCTACGTGTGATCCGGCCCACGCTCGAGAAATTATCGATTGAAGTGGAAATCTGCCATGAGGCGCGCGCCGGCGCCAACATTCTGATCTCCGACAAATTCGATGCCATCATTGTGGATTGCGATGATCTGAACGGCGGGCTGGCGGTGTTGCAGGGCCTGAGGACCACTCCCAGTAACAAGAACTCGGTTACTTTCGCCATCTTAAACGGAAAGAGAACGACCACGCAGCAGGCTTTCGGCATGGGCGCCAACTTCGTTCTGCAGAAACCGATCAGCGCGCTGAATGCGTCGCGCTGCTTTCTGGCGGCGTTAAATTTCATGGTAAAGGAGCGTCGCCGCTACTTCCGCCAGCCGGTCAAGCTCCTGGTTAAAGTCGTATTCGAAGGAAAGACTCTTCATGCGACCAGCACCAACATCAGCGAGGGCGGCATCGCTCTCATGGTGCGGGAAGCACTGCCCAAAGGCGCTGCGCCACATCTGAAGTTCTCTTTGCCCGGCAAGAATGTTCATCTTGAAGTGGAAGCCGAGGTAGCCTGGGTCGACGTGAAAGGCCTCGCCGGGTTTCGGTTTCACAATGTCCCGAAGGCTTCCCAGGAACAGCTCGAACAGTGGCTCGACGAGCAAATGGAACAAGATTTTCCCGGAGCCAAACAGCGCATGGCGGCCGCGAACTCCGGAGCTTCCCACTAGCCATCCCCCTCGGCTTTGTCACGCCCCCGCCTTGCCCGCATAAAATTACCGCATTGTTCTGAATTCAGAGGGAAAGATTCGTGGGTCGAGATCTTGCATTCCATAATCTGCAGTCCGGATTAGGGGGTATCCACCTTTAGACTTGCGCCGGCCAATGAGCGTGGCACTCTGGAAGACGACTTCTTTTTTGGAAATCAGGGAGAGACCGAGTGTTCAGCAATGACTTCCGCATTGCCAGGGTGCAAAGGACGCTGCGCTGGTTTGAGCAGGATATCCCTTTGCTTAATCTGCGAGTGAAAGAGCTATCGAAAGAGCGGCAGGAATCGGCGCGCCGGTTTGCGGCGGCCGTGATTGATCAGACGCGGGCCGAGCTGGAACGATTGCTGCAAGAGCAGTCGCACGACAGTCGCGATTCCAGCGCAACGCCCTGCGAGCGCGCGGACTAGCGCCCCCTTCCGCCTGCGGAACAACAGCCGGTCCCTCCACTCCGTCGCCGGTGCTCCGGCTCCGGTCGGAATGACAGGCATGATGCAGGCTCAGCGCAGGGCTCAGGACTACAGAGAAGAGCCCGCCGCGGCCTCCGCGCTGGCAGTGCTGGCGCTGGCCCGGTCGTCGCTGGGGAAAGTCACTTCATCCCACAGGGTCTTATCCCGCAGAATGCGGGAGACCAGCGCAGTATGCATGGCGTGACCGGCACGGTCGGCAACCACGTTGCCCAGAATCTGCTTGCCTAATAGCGCCAGATCGCCGACCAGGTCCAAAACTTTGTGGCGTACGAATTCGTCGGGAAAGCGGAGCGGTCCGTTCTCGACTCCATCGCGGGTCAGCACGATGCAATTTTCCCGCGAGGCCCCGCGAATCAAGCCCATGTTGCGCATGGCCTGCTCGTCCTGACGGGAACCGAAGGTGCGTGCCGCTGCGATGTGCCGCAGATAGCTTCCGTTGGTCAGTTCCACTTGAAAGGTTTCTTTGCCGATCAGCGGATGCGGGAAATTGATCGAATAGGAAACGGAATAAGTGTCGGAGGGATACACCGCGATGAACTTGTTTCCCTCCCGCATTTCCAGCTCGCGGCGAATCTTCAGATATTTACGCGGACGGCGCTGCTTGCGGATACCCGCCTGCTGGATCATCTCGGCGAAGGGGCGGGCGCTGCCGTCGAGGATGGGCAACTCGAGGTTGTCGAGTTCGACGATCGCGTTATCAATGCCCAGGCCGATGAAGGCGGAGAGCACATGCTCAGTGGTGGAAATGAACACGCCCTTCTTCATCAGACTGGTGGCGTAACTGACACGGGCTACGTTCCGGCTGATCGCCTCGATTTCAAAACCATCGAGATCGGTGCGGCGAAAAACGATCCCTGTGCCGGACGCGGCGGGAAGGATGCGCATCGAGACAGGAGCGCCACTGTGCAGGCCTACGCCGCTGCACTCCACCGCGGAGCGGATTGTCTGCTCGGGGGTCAGCAATGAATCTGAGTAATTTCCAATGAATGCAATAGATTACGCCTAGCTCGATGAAAATCGTCTGTGGCAAAAAAGCCACACTCCGTGGCGCTCGTGCGGCTAACAGAGATGGGGGAAAATGGAATAACCTGCGATAAAACAGCCTGTTACAGCCTGCAGGTGACAGGGTCGGGCCGAGTAACCTAGAAGGGAAACATTGGCTAAGAGCCGCAGGCCGAGTCATGGCCACAGGCTGTTAGCGCTTGGTTTGCTTGCCCGGCGGTTTGTTGGGGTTGTAGCCGGAACGGGGGTCGAACATAGCCTCGTCGAGTCCCTGATTGATGGTGACGGAGTTGAGGAAGCGCTGGTTGGTCATATCGCCGTTGAAATAGCGGGTGAGATTGTAGGGCGCCATCACTCCTGAAACTTGCCGATAATTTTCGTAAACTTCTTCTTCGACATTTTTCTGGCGGTCCGTCGGGTCTCGCCAGGAGAATGACTTCTTGACCGGCAAGTGCGTGTCGCTATCGAAATACAGAGTGACGCTTTCGTTCTGGGAGTTGATGAGTGTGATCTGCGTCGCCGGATGTTGCGCCGCGATGGCGAAGCCTTCAAAGAGCAGTACGACGCTGGGATCGTTCACCCAGGTCCGAAGCACGGTATCGAGCGAGAAACGGCGGCGGCGCAGGTAGTCGTCGAGATCTTTTTGTTCGACGAGATGCGGGCCTTTGTAGGTAATCTCCCATGCCTTGTTGCCGACGTAGAGTTCCGCGACGTCGCGTTCTTTGGTGAGTTCGACGCGTTCTTTGTCGGGGAATTCGGTGAAACTCCAGAAGACTCCGCCGCTGCCGTTGGGCCGGCCGTGGTGGAAGCTGTAGCCGCGTCCCTGTTGCTCGCGGTCGCGGAGAGTGAGGTAGGTCTGGCCGCCCAAGGCCTGAATTGCCTGCTCGATTATGGCCTTGGCCTTATGCGCATTTTCCTGATCGGGAGAAATGGCGGGTGCGAGTTTGGCGGGTGGGGAGGTCGACGACGGCGCTGCCTGGGCCGCAGGGCTCTGAGACTTTTCCCAGGCGTGGGAACAGACCGAACATGCCAAAATCAGAATCGGGAGAAATTGTTTCATTCCGGGAGAGAAGTGATCGCGTGCAATCAGAATTGTAGCGTTTCTTGCGGATTTTCTGAACGCGGCAGTAAAAGCTCCTCTCCTTCCTTGGATGCAGGAAACGGGAGGAATGCAAACTCTTCGCCCGGCGTTTTATGAGCTTTTCCTGTCGGTCCTATCCCGGTCCTATCCGGTAAGGACCGCGCCCCCGTTCACATTGAAGACTTCTCCGGTAATGAAACTGGCGTGCTCGGTGCAGAGGAACAGCACGGGAGCGGCAATCTCCTCCGGACGGCCAACGCGGCCCAGCGGGATCGTGCTGCGGATTTCGTCCCCGCTCTTCGGATCTTCCAGGGCCGCCGCGCTCATGTCCGTGTCGACCCAGCCGGGCGCGACGCAGTTCACATAGATGCCGGCGGAGGCGAGTTCCGTCGACAGGCTTTTGGTCATGCTGATCAACGCTCCCTTAGTGGCGGAATAGTCGCAGTGGAAAGCTTCGCCCCGCTGGCCGCTGGTGGAACTGAGAAGCACGATGTGTCCAGCCGGCGCGTTGGTGCGGGGTTGTGTTTTCATCTGCGCCACCGCATGTTTGACCAGGCCGAATACGCCATCGAGATTAATGGACATCGTGGAACGCCATTGCTCATCCGACATGCGCTCGATGGGGACATCATCCGGCGGCCAGACGCCGTGGTTGGCGACGAGAATGTCGAGACGTCCAAAATGCCGCACGGTCTCGGCCACCAGCGCTCGTGCCGCCTCCGGGTTTTTTAGATCGGAAACGATGGGATGACAGACGGTTGGGCCACATTCTTTGGCCAGGGCTTCCGCCGGGGAGCGGGCATTGCGATAGCTGAAGGCGACTTTGGCGCCAGCGGCGGCAAACATCCGTACCGTGGCCGCCCCGATGCCGCGCGAACCGCCGGAAATGAGAGCGACCTTGCCGGATAACAAAAGAAGGATCGACATGCCAGACTAGTTTCCCGTTTCTGCTCTGCCGTTGCAAGTGGAAGGGTTAGTTTCCCGTGCCGCTAGACATGCGTTCCGACTTCAGCCCGCGCAGAAGCAGTCGCACCAGCATGCCGTCGAAGCGCGTTCCGCTCATCTTCGACAGTTCATCGAGCGCCTGTTCGGGGGTCCGGGCGGCGGCGAACGATTGCTCGGTGACCATGTTGGCATAGGCATCGGTCAGGCCGATGATGCGGGCCCACAGCGGAATCTCTTCGCCGCGCAAGCCATCGGGATAGCCGGAGCCATCGAAGCGCTGGTGGTGATGTTCAATCCCTTCCCGCATCATGCTGCTGTGCGGGATGGTGCCGACAATCTCCGCCCCGACGTGGGCGTGCATTCTCACCTGTTGGAATTCATCGTCGCTCAGAGGCCCCGGCTTGTTGAGCACGCGCTCGGGAATAAAAATCTTGCCCACATCGTGAACCCGGGCGGCGTAAACCAGATCCGCCGTCTCCTCGGAAGAAAGGCCCAGGGCCCGCGCGATCACTTCCGTATAGCGCGCCACCAGATCGCCGTGGCCGGCGGTCTGCAATTCGCGAGACTCGGCAGCCCGGCTCAGCGATTCGATCGCTTCCTTGAGGATCGGTACATTGCAGTCCTCATGTCCGCCGCATAGCTTATACAGGGTTGAGCTCAATTCTTCGAGATGCTCGGGTCCGGTATGCTCACGCTGCAGGAAACCTTCGATATACGCCGAAATCTGCGAGCGCTGCCGGGCGAAATCCTGGCCCTCGACGTATTCCTGCGCCGTGGAGACGGAGTTTCCTCCCGAGCGTTTGGAAACGTACATGCCGGCGTCGGCCACGCGGATGATGTCTTCGATGGAGAAGCCGTGCATGGGAAAACTGGCCACGCCGAAGCTGCCGGTGATGTGATGTTCGTTCAGCATGGGATCGCTGGCCAACCACTGCCGCAGGCGCTCGGCCAGCACCTGGGCCTGTTCCGAGCCGGTCTCAGGCATCAGGACGATGAACTCATCGCCGCCATAGCGGGCCACCACGTTCGACTGCCGCGACTTTTGTTCAAGCAGCCGGCCCACGCGGGCCAGCACCAGATCGCCCTCGAAGTGGCCCATGGTGTCGTTGACCTCTTTGAATTTGTCGAGATCGATGAGCACGACGGAGAACGGCCGCCCGGAACGCGAGGCCCGTTTCCACTCCGCCGACAATGCTTCCCAGAAGAAGCGCCGGGTCTTGATGCCGGTAAGGCCGTCGGTAATGGATTGCTGTTGTAGTTTTTGGAAGACGAAGGCGTTGTGCAGCGCGGTGGCAAGCAAGTCGGCCAGCGTGTTGAGGATCAGAACGTCCTGCGGCGAAAACGCGTTCTCGTTGCGGCTCTCGATGTTGAGTACTCCGAGCAACGACTCTCCGTACGTGATGGGGATGCAGAGAATCGCGCGAGAATCGGGAAGAATTCCGGTTAAATTGCCGGGCAACGCATGCTGCACCAGGGCACGCTCGCCGGTACGGGCCACGCGGCCCAGAATGCCGGTCCCGAGTGGAACGCGCTTGCCCACGGAGTGGCCCGTTACTCCAGCTTCGGCTTTGATCTCGATTTCTTTGGTTCCATAGTCGAGCAGGCCGATGCCGATGTGATCGAAACTGAAATTCTTCTGAATTTCGGTGACGATCTGGCTCAACATGTGCACGGGATCGTCGCTGGAAATAGCGGTGCGGGAGACGTTATTGAGAAAGGCCAGTTGGCGGGAGCGGCGCTGCTCCTCGGCAAACAGGCGGGCGTTCTCCACCGCGACGGAAACCTGCCCGGCAGCGGTTGCCAGTACGTCAAGGTCGCGTTGCTCGAAGACGAATTCCCGCTCGGGATGCATTGCGACCATAACTCCGGCAACTTTCTTGCCCATGAAAATCGGGACGGCGATGAGGCATTTCGCGGGGCGTCCCGGAATGTAGTCGATTCCCAGATTCTTCCGCGTCGACTCCAGATCGGAGCGGATGAGCAGCGGTTCGCCGGTACGAATCACGTATTCGCTGAAAGCATTTCTCGATTCACGGGTGCGCTTGGGCAGGACGCGATTATCTCGAACCTCGAGTTCGAAGCGCAGCTCTTCTCCCTCCCGGAACGCGATGTAGAAATGGCTGGTATCGAAAATCTGTCCCAGTTCGACCTGGATGGTGCGCAGGATCTCGTCCTGGTCGAGGCGTGAACTGATCGCCTTCCCGATCTCGGTTAGAAGTTCGTACTCTTTCGTGCGACGATGAGCATCGTGGCTGACCACGTAGTTTTCCAGGGTCAGGCCCAATTGCAGGGCGAGACCTACCATGAGCCGTGGGCCGGAGGAACCGAACGCCCGCCGTTCTGCGTGGGGAAATAGGATCACGCCAAAATTCTGTTCGCGAGTCTGCAGGCTGACCGCGGTCAGATTGCGCACGTCCGCTTCGGTGAGAATCTTTTTGAATTCCACGAACGTTCCTACCGGCGCGACGGGCAAAGGTTCGGTCATCTCGGCCAGGTGCTGCGCGGTGAAGATTCCGCTCCGCCGGTAGGCGAGTTCGGAGATGTAATCTCCGGCGCCGCTCTTTTCCAGAGCCTGCAGAAATCCAGCCGAGAAACCTTGTTGTACCGAAGGCAAAAGACCGCGCCAGCGTTCGGTGATGAAGATGGCCGCGCGTTCCATCGGCAGGGCGCTGCGCAAGCGCTCCAGTGCGGCTTGCATGCTGGGCACCAAGTCCTCGGCAAAAAGCAGACGGCGCGGATCCACTCCCAGAGTGGACAGAGCCAGGGTATTTTCCTGCACGGCGTTGCGCTGGTTTTCAAACAGAACCATCACCATCGCTATGCCGAGCAGCATCTGGGGAACCGGGCCGAACAAACGGCTGGCATTGCCAAACATTTCCGTCCAGGGATTCTGCAGCTGCCCAACGCCCATCAAGACGGCCCAAAATGCCAGGGAAACCGCGAGTACCCAGAAGGCGAGCGATTTGCGCCGATGGCTGTTCAGATAAAAGACAGCCGAACAGTAGAGCAAGATCGCGGCCAAGCCTACGCCCAGGCGAACTGCTGGCTGTGCGTCCGGACGAAACACGCCGTTGACGATGTGACCCCGCAGTGTGAGGCAGGCCAGAGCGACGCCGATTGTGCCCACGGCGGCGTCGTACCAGCGGAACCGAGAGGAGCCGCGCATCAGCCGGGTCGAAACGAAAATGCACAGTGCCATCGCCACAAGAAAAAGCTCGCTGATAAAAAATGCGATGGAAGACTTGGGAAAGGTGTCGAGAATGTAGTGCAGCGAGTAAGCCGCCCAAGCCAATTGCCAGGCACGGAAGTAGGGCTGACGGCTCTGCTCGTGCAAATAAGTGAAGACGAGAAACAACAGAACCGAGACGAAACCCGGGATCAAAACCGTCGTAATGACAACACTGTTCATAGGGGCCGTTGAACGACGCCTCTGGCCAAACTTACCGGCTCAGTTTAAGGGGGAAACAGTGCCTTAATGTTTTCATATCGCGCCCCGGAACACAACAAGATTCAAGTACAGTGCCCGTCTTCGATATCTTTTGAAATCAAAGGGTTGCAAACAACATCGTTATCGCGAGTTGGCTTGACGCTGGGGGGGGCTGCCCGTACCATCGGGAGGTCAAGTCGAAATCAGAAAATCGTGCTACCTGGGACTGCCCGCGTTCCCTGCAACCAACCTGACCTTATGCCCGAATCCTTGAATGCAGCTCCACCAAGCCAGCCAAGAGTGCGTTTTGCCCCATCGCCTACCGGATTCCTTCATGTAGGGAGTGCTCGAACTTTCATTTTCAACTGGCTGTATGCCCGCCGGAATGGGGGGACGATGATTTTGCGGCTCGACGATACCGACGTGGAACGCAATACCGATGCCTCCGTCAATTCCATTTTTGAGGGATTGAAGTGGCTGGGGCTGAGTTGGGATGAACAATACCAGCAGTCCGAGCGCGGAGAACTGCACCGCCAAATGGCGGAGGCCATTTTTCAGAAAGGGCTCGCCTACCGCGATTTTATGCCCGCGCATACGGGAGACAGCGAGAGATCGGGGGCGCAGGGAACCTGGTTGTTCAACCCGGGGATGCGGGAACTCTCAAGAGAAGAAAGCGATCGGCGCGCCGCGGCGGGAGAACAGTTTGCCTTGCGCTTTCGCGTGCCGCGCCAGTCCGGAGAAGTTGTGCGCTTCACCGACGCCGTTTATGGCGAACAGATCAAGGCTGGCGCCGACATTGAGGACTTCGCCCTGTTGCGCTCTGACGGCATGCCAACCTACCACCTGGCCTCCTGCGCCGACGACGCCGATCTGCGCATCAGCCACATCATTCGCGGCCAGGATCATCTCTCGAACACCTATAAGCATGTATTGATTTTCGAAGCCGCCGGCTTCACCCCACCGCAGTTCGCGCATCTTCCCCTGCTGGTCGCGCCGGACGGAACCAAGCTCTCGAAGCGCCGCCACGGACCGGTGGTGAGCGTGACCACTTACCGCGACGCCGGATTTCTGCCCGAGGCGTTCATCAATTTTTTGTGCCTGCTGGGCTGGTCGCCGAAAAACGATCGCGAGCAGATGAGCCGCCAGGAACTGGTCGACGCATTCTCGCTCCAAGGAATCAATCGCGCGAATGCAGTGGTGAACTTCAAGGAGAAGGCTTCGTCAAGCCCCCTCATCCCGAGCGAAGCCAGGGACGTGGGGGTCGCTTACCCTGAGGATACTTTCGATCCCAAGGCGCTCTGGCTCAATGCCGAACAGATTCGCGGGTTGGCCATCGAAGACCTGTGCCAGCGGCTGCTGCCGATCGTGTGCGAAGCCGGGTTCCAGGTCCCGCCAGACAAAATGCTGCGTATCACGCCGCTCATCCGCGAGCGCATCAAGCTGCTGCGCGACGTCCTTACCGCCGCTGACTTTTTCTTTGCCGACCAGTTGCCGCCGTACGACCCAGGCGAACTCATCCCGCAAAAGGGCGACGCCGCCATGGCGTTGAAAGTGCTACGGCGGGCGAAGGAAGTGTTGGCCAAGGTGGACTTCAAACATGACCCGCTCGATCAAGCTCTGCGCGCGGCTGCTCAGGAACTGGGCATCAAGGCGGGACAGATGTTTCAACCCATTCGCGTCGCGGTCTGTGGGCGGAAGAATGCCCCGCCGCTGTTTGAGACGCTGGAAGTGCTGGGACGGGAGACGACATTGGCGCGGATCGCGCAAGCGCTTCAGAGGGCGGGATCGACGGATTTTTAGCCGAGTTTCCAGGTCGGTGCGCCAGCTTGACATGAAGTACTTTGTAACATAAAGTACTCACATGATCGCACCTGACGAGCCCTTCCTCCGCCCCCTCTCGAAGCGCTGGATTCCCCGCGAGATGACCGTTGCGCCCGCGCTTGATCCTATCGGTGACGGCGGGCCGGTGGAATCGCGATATGCGTTGTTGATCAATCCCTTTTATCCCAAGGATGCGAATGCGAGCTTGGGCAAGCACGTGCTCACCCCGACGCTCGCGCTGACAAGTTTTGCTGCGACGACTCCGGAGTCCTGGCGCGTGGAGTACTGGGACGAAAATTTGCTCGACGGCCGGCCTCCCTTTCGTCCGATGCCAAGCGTAGTAGGAATCACCGTGCACCTGACCTTTGCGCGGCGCGCTTACGAACTCGCGGACTGGTATCGCGCCCGGGGGGCGAAGGTGATTCTCGGCGGGCTGCATGTGCTGTCGTGTCCGGACGAATGCGCGCTGCACGCGGATGCGCTCGCCTGGGGCGACGGCGTGCAACTATGGCCGCGAATTCTGCGCGACATGGAGACGAACAAACTCCAACCCCGCTATGTCGCGACCTATGAAAATGACTATTGCGACGACCCTTCGCCGCGGCGAGCCCTGCTTCCGCGCCGCAACTTTCTCACTACCACCAGCCTGATTGCCACTCGCGGATGTCACAACCGCTGCGGTTTCTGCTATCTCGCCACCGATGGCTTGCGCATGCCCTATCGTATGCGGCATCCGCAGCAGGTGGTCGATGAGTTCAAAGCCGATGACCAGCCCTACGCGGTCTTTATCGACAATAACCTGGGATCCCGTCGCGACTATCTGCATTCTCTGTGCGCGGCGCTGCGCCCGCTGAACAAAATCTGGAGCGCGGCGGTCACCATCGACGTGACTGACGATCCCAGCCTGATCCGCAACATGGCGCTGGCGGGGTGCACCGGGGTATTCATCGGCTTCGAGTCGCTTTCCGACCATAATCTGGCCGACGCGCACAAGAAGACGCCGAAAACCGGCGACTACGCGCGGCGGGTGCGCATCCTGCAC
>Ga0182018_10000576_pt1 | contig 46559 bp, 48 predicted proteins | sample 812P2MmetaG_FD_120490 | JGI IMG/M metagenome (GOLD analysis project Ga0182018, IMG submission 120490) | Permafrost microbial communities from Stordalen Mire, Sweden - 812P2M metaG | ecosystem: Environmental > Terrestrial > Soil > Wetlands > Permafrost | place: Sweden: Stordalen | collected... | reverse complement strand
CGATTGAGCTTTGTCGAAGCCCACGGCACCGGCACCCCGGTCGGCGATCCCATCGAGGCTAACGCCGTCGGTCGCAGTCTCGGCCGCACGCGTAGTGCGCCGCTACCGATCGGCTCGATCAAGACCAATATTGGTCATCTCGAACCGGCATCTGGCTTAGCCGGACTTCTCAAAGCGCAGTTGGCGCTCAACCACCGCATCCTTCCCCGCTCGCTGAACTTCCGCGAGCCCAATCCGAACATCGACTTCGCAGGCTTGAACCTTACGCTTTGCGAAGAGCCGCTGTTGCTGCCGGAGCTGGAGCGCAGCTGCGCCGGCGTGAACTCTTTTGGCTTCGGTGGCACCAACGCCCATGTCGTGATTGCACCCGGTCGAGCGGCCAAAGAGGCCTCCGGTCGGCGCACGCGGAGCGGCGGTGAGTTTTTCGCGCTGTCTGCCGCGAGCAAACCGGCTCTGGTCGCGCTGGCGCAGAATTATTGCGAGCGGTTAGCGCACGTCTCCGATCAGGATATTGCCAGCACAGCAAGCGCTATCGCTCACCGGCGGGATTTCCTGCAGCATCGACTGGTCATTTCTGGGAAGCGACAAAGCAAAGTCACAGCCGCGCTCGAAGCATTCATCGCGGGGTCGGAGCATCCGCAACTTAAGTCGGGCACTGTAGTCGGAAAAGAACTGCCGATTGCCTTTGTGTATTCGGGCAATGGCAGCCAGTGGGTGGGAATGGGCATCTCCGCCTACCGCCACAACGCTAAATTCCGTGCGCATTTTGACAACGTCGATGATCATTTCCGTCAGATCGCAAATTGGTCGCTCAAGGAGGCGCTGTTTAGCGACCGCCTCGGCGATCGCCTCGCACTGACCCGCGTCGCGCAACCGTTAATTTTCGCAATCCAGAGTGCAATGACTGCGGCGCTCAAAGCCTGCGGGCTGCGGCCGTCGGCCGTGATCGGTCACAGCGTCGGCGAAGTCGCCGCCGCCGAAGCTGCCGGCATACTCGACCTGAGGACCGCCGTCGAAGTTATTTACTTCCGCAGTGCGCATCAGGAACAAGTCCACGGCTTAGGCCGCATGGCGGCGGTTCTTGCCCCGCCGGAGACGATCGAGGAGTTGGTCAAGGGCATCGCCAATTTGGAGGTCGCGGCGCGCAATAATCCCCGCGCCACCACTTTGGCCGGCTCCGCGGAGGCGCTAGCGGAGCTGAAACGGATCGCCGAGGATCGCAGCATCGCTTTCCTCGACCTCGAACTTGAATACCCGTTCCACACCGCCTTCATGACGCCGATCGAGCTGCCGCTGATCGCGGATCTCAGACACATCAGACCCCACAATGAGGCGGTTCCATTCGTTTCCACCGTGACCGGCTCATGCCTGCCGGGATCGCGCCTCGGCGCGGACTATTGGTGGCTCAATGTCCGCGAGCCGGTGCAATTCCTTCAGGGTATCCGCGAAGTAGCCAAGCTCGGCGCCCGATTTTTTATCGAGATCGGCCCACGCGGCATGTTGCTCAAGCATATCGAGAACAGTCTGGCGGGCGAAGTCGACGCCTTCGTCACGGTCTCGGTGCTTGATCGCAATGATCCGGACCAGGACCCGGCGGCCAAAGTGGTCTCGACGGCCCTCGTGAGTGGCGCCAAGCTCGATACCGCCGCGATTTTCGGAGCGGATCCTGGCGCCGCAATCTCACTGCCATCTTATCCCTGGCAGCAGCAACAATTCCGCTTCGCAACGACCTCCGAGGCAGTCGGCCTCATTGAGAGCGAACGTCATCCGTTCAGCGGCGCGCGCTACTCGCGCGATGCATTGGAATGGTATTCACACATTGACACCGCACTGTTTCCAGCGCTGGCCGATCACAAGGTCGGCGAACACGTTATTTTCCCCGGCACCGGATTTGTCGAGATCGCGCTAGCAGTTACCCGCGCATGGTTGCGCACCAACGGCGCCCGGATCGCCGACTGTGAAATTCTCAGGCCGCTCGATCTGACCAACGGCGAGACCCGCGAAATCATGTCGCGGATATCGGCGAATTCCAACACGCTGGAAATCTTCAGCCGGCCGCGTCTGTCGGAATCCAGTTGGTTGCTGCATTGCCGCACCAAGATCCTACACGGCGAGACCCACGAGGTTGCGCCCCGCGTGCCTGAACATAGGGTGCGGCGCCGATTTGACCGCAAGGCGATGTATCAAGTGGCGGACGCCAGTGGGCTGAACTATGGCCCGACGTTCCGCTTGCTCGATAATGCAATTGTTCTCAACGGCACTTTCATCCAAGTCGAGCTTGCCAGAAGCGGCATCAAATTCATCGATCTTGCCAAAAGCGGCACAAAAGATGATTTTGTGCTTGATCCGATCCGCCTCGACGCATGTTGCCACGGATTACTGACCGTATTCGCTCAGTTGCATGCGCCCGAGCGCGGCGTGAGCTATATTCCGGTTCGCGTCGACGAGGTCTCGCTCTTCGTCAGCGGCGGCACGCCGCAAAGCGCCACTATTGAAGTGCTCAGCCAAAACGACCGCTCGATTCTCGCCAATTACCACATCTTCGGACCGGACCAGGAGTTACTCGCCGTTCTGCGTGGCGTTCGTTGCCAGGCGGTCCAGGTACGGCGTACCAGTGCGCTCGAAGCCAGCGCCTTCGTCGAGCTGCCAGAGCTCATCGACGGCGCCATTCTCGGCGCGAGCGGACCTGCCGCGGCTGGCGACGCGATCATTAAGAGCGCCCGGCTCCATAGCCTACTGGCCGAGAAAACGGCATCTCCGAGCGAAGCGGAGCTGCTGGTCGAAGGCGCCGCGACCGCCGCCGCTTACGATATCGCATCGGGACTGGCGGATGGCGGTTGGATCGACACCGACACGCTTATCGGCAGCGGCCGGATTACAGCCGAGCTGCGGCCTTGGCTGCGGCGCGTATTGGCGTGCCTTGAAGCAGCCGGCCTCGCCAAGCGTCGCAACGATCAATGGCAGGTGATCAAGGATCCGCTGATGCCAAGCGCGGCATCGGTCATCCAGGAATTGGCGGCGCAACATCCGGATCGTGCCGCCGAGATCTTCGTGGTTGGTGCGATCGCCGGGCTGGCGCAACAGCTTGGTGCCACGCGCGCCATCACCAGGTCACCCGAATCGGCCCTGTCGGCGAATGTGCTCGACTTCTATGACGCTGCGTCCGTGTCGCTGCGAGAATCGAGCGACGTGATTGAGCGCTTGCTTGGCGACGACACCCTCTGGCCGAAAGGCCGCGCACTCCGCGTCCTACAGGTCGGATTTGGTCCGCTGACACAGTCGCTACTGCTGCTGCATCACAAAAGAGATATCCTGCTCGCGGTGATGGAGCCGAACCAGCGGCGCTTCGACAGCGCCCAGGGTTTGTTGTCCAAGCACGGCAACGTCACGCTGATCGGCGCCGATGACGTCGCAGACCTCGGCAAGTTCGACTTGGTCCTTGCTGTTGAAAGTCTGCATCGGCTTTCCGACAGCATTGGTCTTGTTGGCCTGCGACAGCTCTTAGCGCCGCGCGCGGTTTTGTTGGCGATCGAGCCACCGCCGTCCGTGTTGCGCGACCTCATGTCCGGGCTTGATCCGGTCGGCTTCACCCCGGAAAGCCCGGATCGCGCGGTCGAGGGCCTCAAGCGACTGGACCAATGGCCGTCAGCCCTGGAAGCGGCCGGATTTTTCGATGCGCAGGCGCACCTTCTCAACTGCGGCCGCGGTCTCGCGTTCTTGATCGTCGCCGAAGCGAATTCAAGCGCACCGACCGAGGCAACCCTGAATAGTTCGACCGTTGCACCGCTACCGCAAAGCACGCTGATCCTCGACCGAAAGTCGCGTTCCGCGTCCACGTTCGGTGCGAAACTCGACGAATGCTTACGCCAACGCGGCGCGGCTGCGGCGCTCACGCACACCTTGGATTTCTCTGATCCGGCGCCCGCGATGCTCGTCCATGTCCTCACCATGGACCCGCCTGGCGACGTCGTGGATGCGCTCACGACATGCTGTCTCGAGATGAGAACCTGCGCCGAGCGGTTCGGCTCGGCCCGCGCCACACTGTGGTTCGTCTTCCAAGGCGCGTTGGCCACTAACGCCGGGACGATCAATCCGGTCGCCAGCGGCGCTTGGGCGTTTTCACGAACGCTTGCCAACGAATTCACGCATCTCGACGTGCGGCGCATCGACGTCGTTCCGCAGCTGTCGAACAGTGCCGCTGCCACTCAGCTGTGCGACATCATCCTTTCTGGAACAGCAGAAACCGAATTGCAGATCGACGGTAAGGTGGTTCGCGCGGTGCGGGCCAACGCGATCAAACATGTGTTGGATCGCTCCCCAACCAAGGCCGCAGGCGCCGTGCGGCTGCAGCGACATCTCGGCGGCGGTCAACGGTTTCATTGGGAGGCGATCAAGCGCACCGCGCCCGGTCCCGCCGAGGTTGAAATCGCCATCGCAGCGACCGGACTTAATTTCCGCGATCTGATGTGGATGCTGTCGCTATTGCCCGACGACATGGTGGAGCAGGGTGCGGCGGGCCCGACGCTCGGCTTCGAGTGCGCCGGCGAGGTGACTCGTGTCGGCGCCAAGGTCAGTAATCTGCGGCCCGGAGATCGCGTTGCAGCTTTCGCTGCTGGCGCATTCGCAACCCACGTCACAGTGGCTGCGGAACAGATTGCGAAACTGCCGGCTGCGATGAGCTTCGAGAGTGGCGCCACCATTCCGGTGGCATTTATGACCGCCTATTATTCGCTGGTCACGCAGGCAAAGTTGAAGCGTCGCGAATGGGTTCTGATCCATGGCGGGGCCGGTGGCGTTGGCTTGGCTGCAATCCAAATCGCGCTTGCCCGCAAGGCGCGCATCATTGCGACCGCGGGATCGAAGGCAAAACGCGACCTGCTCAAGGCCCTTGGCGTCGACCACATCTTGGACTCGCGCTCAACCGCATTCGTCGATGAGGTGCGCGCCATCACCGGCGACGGCGTCGACGTCGTGCTTAACAGTCTTGCCGGCGAAGCCATGGAGCGCAGCATCGGCTGCTTACGCGAGTTCGGCCGCTTCGTGGAGCTCGGCAAGCGGGACTACGTCAGTAATACCCATATCGGCCTGCGGCCATTCCGCAACAATATTAGTTATTTTGGCGTCGACCTCGGGCAGTTGATGGCGGACAAGAATGGTATCGCCCGCAAGATCTACGTCGAACTTATGCGGCGATTTAAAAGCGGTGCGCTTACTCCGCTGCTGCACAGCGTATTCCGCGCCGCCGACTTGGCGGAAGCCTTTCACCTGATGCAGCACTCCGGTCACGTCGGCAAGATCGTGGTGCAGCCACCTGCGGCCGATTCCGCCCGGCGGTCGTATACGCCGTTCACCGTCAGCACAATTGGCACGCACGTGATCACCGGTGGCTGCGGCGGCTTCGGATTGGCGGCGGCAAAATGGTTGGTTGAGCGAGGCGCCCGGCACCTCGTCCTGGTGGGTCGGCGCGGCGCGGCGACCGAAGAGGCCAAGGCAGTCATTGCCGATCTGTCCGCCCGCGGTGCGCAGATTTACGTCGAGCCTTGCGATATTGCCGATCGACGCGCGGTGGAGAAGCTGTTCGAACACATTGCGGCGACGATGCCGCCCGTGGCCGGGCTTCTGCATGCCGCCATGGTGCTTGACGACGGGCTGCTTTCCGATCTCGACGAGGAACGCTTCCGTCACGTGCTCGAGCCAAAGGTGAGAGGTACCGAGAATCTCGACGCCGTTACCCACGGAATGACGCTCGATTATTTCGTGCTGTTTTCGTCCGCAGTCACACTGATGGGCAATCCCGGGCAAGGAAATTACGTGGCCGCGAACGCCTATATGGAGGGTGTCGCCCGGCGGCGCCGGCAAGAAGGCCGTACCGCGCTGGCCGTCGGCTGGGGACCTATAACCGATGTCGGCGTGCTGGCACGATCCGAGCTGCTGCGGTCTCGACTGCAGAAATTGATGGGCGTTCGCGGCATGCGCGCTGCGGAGGCATTGGACCTCATGGCGCAAGCTCTCGCGCTGCCGTCGAGCCCCGAGCTTGCGGTCATCACCATTTCACCGACCGAAGGCAGTTTTACTGCCGATCGCCTGCAGGTCCTAAAATCGCCGACCTATGCAAATTTGGTCCGCGGTGATCAGAGGGGCGAGAGCACGGCCGCCGATCTCGATCTGCAAGCCATCGCCAAGACTCAAGGCATCGAGGCCGCCCGTCGCGCGTTGACCGGCGTCATCGTCGCCCAGTTGGCGCGGGTGCTGCATGCGCGTGAGGATGAGATCAGCCGGGTTCGACCGGTCGGAGAAATCGGGCTCGACTCGCTAATGGCCCTTGAATTTGCAATGAGTCTCGAGGAATCCTTCGGAATCCATGTGACACTGACAAGTTCAGTTGGAACACTGACCGTTTCTGGCCTCGCCAACGAGATTATCAGCCAGCTCGATCTCGAGCCGACGCAGGAAAGCACAATGGTCAAATCCGTCGCTGAGCGGCATTTCGAGAAGGTCGAACCGCGTCAGTTGGCGGCGTTGCAAGAGCTGGCGGGTGACGCCACGACGACGAGGCGGAGCGCGCATTCGTGACCAAAAGGATTTCACCCCTGGCCAGTGCAACACGGGAGCGGCTGCGCCAACGCGTCGAGGCGATACAGGATGCGGCTTCGATCAGTCCGTCCGAGGTCGTCGCTGCGGAACTAAAGAGTACCGACTTTTCTACGCTGCCGGGGTATGACGAACTTCGGTTCTACCGCTCGCTCGGTCAAAAGTTCGGAATCGAAAACCCCTACTTCCGCACCCACGACGGCCGCGCCGGATCGCACACGCAGATCGCCGGCAAAGCGCTGCTCAATTTCTCTTCGTACGACTATTTGGGACTGAATGGCCACCCGGAGATCGTTGCGGCAGCCAAGGCAGCCATCGACCTCTACGGCGTCTCCGCGTCCGCGAGCCGGCATGTAGCAGGCGAACGACCCGTGCACCACGCACTCGAGCAAGCGCTGGCCCAGCACTACGGCGTCGCGGACAGTCTCGTCTTTGTCAGCGGCTACGCCACCAATCTCGGGGTGATCGGTCACCTCATGGGACCAAAAGATCTGGTCATCTATGACTCGCTTTCCCATAACAGCATCGTCATGGGCGGCGTGCTGTCCGGCGCAGGGCGCCGCTCATTTCCCCATAACGACCTCGATAGTCTCGATCGGATGCTGACGTTATCCCGCGGCCACTTCGAGCGCGCGCTCATCGTGGTTGAAGGGCTTTACAGCATGGACGGGGATTACCCGGATCTGCGACGTCTTATCGAGATCAAATCCAAGCACAACGCATGGCTCATGGTCGATGAAGCCCATGCGCTCGGTGTTTTAGGTAAGAACGGTTTCGGAACGGCAGAACATTTCGGCATCGATCCGCGTCAGGTCGACATCTGGATGGGCACGCTGTCGAAGACGCTGGCCGGTTGTGGCGGTTACATCGCTGGTTGTCATGAATTGGTCGAATATCTGAAATTGACCGCCGGCGTGTTTGTCTACAGCGTCGCCATGCCGCCGGTGATCGCGGCGAGCACGCTCAAAGCTCTCGAAATTCTGCATCGGGAGCCGGAACGGGTCAGCAAGCTGCAGCGCAATGGGGCGACCTTCCGCGCGCTTGCATTGGCTCGCGGCCTCGACACTGGCAACGGAGCCGGCACAGCTATTTGCCCGGTCATCGTTGCGGATTCGGCGCCGGCCATCATGCTGTCGCAGCGACTTTTGGAGCGCGGCATCAATGTGCAGCCGGTGACGCATCCCGCGGTACCGGCCAAAGCCTCGCGCTTGCGCTTCTTCCTGACCGCCATGCACACGGAAGCGGAAATGGCGGCAGCGATCGGGGCAACCGCCGAGGAGTTGGGCCAGGTCCGGGGCCGGATGCGCGCCCTAGGTCCCTTGCTCTAATACAGGTGGCTCCGATTTCGAGCACTGTCGTCATCACCGGTGCTTCGAGTGGAATTGGAACGGCGCTGGCGCTTCGCTATGCGCGCCAGGGCGCCACGATCGGGTTGATCGGTCGCAACCAAGAGCGTCTGGCGAGCGTCGCCGTCGAATGCCGAAATCTCGGCGCCAACGTGAGCGTCGGCGAGATCGACATTCGCGCCCGTGCGGAGCTGATGCATTGGCTTGAAGCGTTCGATGACGCAACCCCCATCGACCTTCTGTTCGCCAATGCCGGCGTGATGGAGGGCACGCCGCCGGGCGGGAAGATTGAACCGCCCGACGCAGCCTACGCGATGATCCAAACAAATATCCTCGGCGTGCTCAACACCGTTCAGCCGCTAATTCCGAGAATGATGACGCGCGGACGTGGACAAATAGCCCTTGTCAGCTCGATCGCCGGCTTCATCCCGCTTCCAGATTCGCCGAGCTATTGCGCGAGCAAGGCCGCGGTACTGAGCTACGGTCTCGCGCTGCGCGCGTTGCTGGATCCCTATGGCATCCGCGTCAGCGTGATTTGCCCGGGTTACATCACCACGCCGATGATGTTGCGAGAATCCGGACCGAAGCCCTTCGCGATGCCGCCGGGCAAGGCAGCCGATCTGATCTGCCGTGGGCTTGAGCACAATCGGGCCGTGATTGCCTTTCCGTTCTTTTTCGCTCTGGTGACCCGCATCGGCGGTCTACTTCCCGATCGCCTGCGGCGATGGACGATGCGGCCATTCCGCTTCACGGTGTCAGAACCGCACTAACCGCGGACCGCGCGAAGTTCATTGGTCAAACTCGAAATCGAGACCGTAGAACCATTGGTCTAGATGAGCGCGGATGATCGGATCGATCAGCGCGTCGATCATGGCGATATTCGCCATGAGATCGGCCTCTCGATCGCCACTTTGCACAAGGTCGAGTGCAGGCAGCACTGTAACCTTGAAGCGAGCGCGGCCCTCAACCCGCACGCTGTAGATAGGAAAAATGACGGCACCCGTCAGCCGCGCAATGCGCAGGATGTAGGCGATGTTTCCTTGCCGTCGCAGCGGCCGGCCGAACGCTGGCGCCCATACGCGACCGCGAACGAATTCATCGACGTACATTAGAATACCCTGGTTCTTCTTGACCAAGGTCCGGATCGCTTCAAACCCGGTACGCCGGCTCGCTATGATGTAGTCGCCGCCCAAGCGATCTCGCGCGCGATTGACGACGAGATGGTCGAACCGGTTGTCCGGTGGCAGATAGATGCTCGCGCCCTTAAAGCCGTTCGCGAGCGCCATCACTGGAACAGTTTCCCAGTTACCAAGATGCAGGGACATGCCGATTATCGGCTTGCCGGCAGCGTGCGCTGCCTTGAGATAGTCGAGGCCGTCAACCGAGATGCGGCCGGCCGGCCACAGTCGGTCGAGCACGGAAAACTCCGCCATGGTGCGACCGACGCACCGCCATAGGCGCAGCATGGCAGCATCGGTCGAGTCCTGGTCCGCCTCGCCCGGCCGCAACGTCATCCAAGCTTTGCGGGCGCGCGCATCGCTTGCGGGATAGCGGTATTTTGCCAATGCACCGATCACTCCGCCGAGCGTGGAGCACGCATCGATTGGCAGCAGGCGCAGGCCGCAATGCAGGCCCATATTGAAAAGGCCGGTAGCGGTATCGGCAACCCAATAGCGCCAAGCTTGCCGCCTGCGCTCGGCAGTGGCGAAAAACCACGCCAGGGGCGGAGCGCCGTTTGCTTCAGCCATGGTGCGTGGCGCCGTCCGTCGTCCGATCGGGCACTAGAGACGATTCACCTTGAGACGTCGTTCTTGAGTGAACCGTCATCGGCAAACCGCCTTGTGGGCGCAAGGTGAGCCGACATACCGGCTTTACGTCGTAGCCAGGCTGCAATCGCAATTCAAATTTCTGAGCAAGCGTCGCGAGGCACAAGATCGCCTCAGTCAGGCCGAAATACATGCCGGCGCAAAACCGCGGCCCGATGCTAAATGGCACATAGGCGAACTTCGAGACCGGCTCAGAGCTCCCCGGCAGAAACCGCTCCGGAACAAAATGGTCGGGCTGCTTCCACAGCTTCTTGTGCCGGTGCAACAGCCACGGCACCACGAGCACGAGCGAGCCTTTCGGGATGACTTCGTCCTGGTACATGGAGTCCTGCAACGCTTCGCGCGGCAGAATCGGCACCGGCGGATAGAGCCGCAGCGCTTCCTCGAACAGCGCCCGAGTGTACGGTAGGTTCGGCACATCGGTCAGGACCGGCGGACGACCGCCAAGCACTGTTGCAAGTTCGGCATGGAATCTTGCTTCAACGTCGGGGGCTTGGGACAGCAGATACCACGTCCAGGCCAGCGCGTTCGCGGTTGTCTCATGCCCGGCCATGAACAAGACGGCGGCTTCGTTGCGCAGTGCCTCTTCGGTCAGTTGCTCGCCGGTTTCGTCGTCGCGGGCGTTGAGCAGATGCTCGACGACCGATGCCTCGCCGGTCTTTGGTTGCAAGCGGCAGTTTGCAATGACGCTGTCCAAAACGGCGTGAATGCGCCGTTTCGACCGGCGCACTGCAGGTCCGTACCAGCGCGGTACCCAGTCCGGCAAGCCGAGCAGTGACAGAATGTCAATCTGGCCGATAACTTTCTGATAGTCGCTGAACCCCCGGACGATCTCGCTGGAGTGGCTGTGGCCGAGTTGCCGGCCGAATAAGGTGCGGCAGATAATTTCTGCGGTGAGGCGGGCCATTTCAGCGAGAACATCGATGGCAGGTGTTTCAAGCGCCGCCCATCGATCTCGCGTCTCGATCACCGTTTCCACCATTACGGGGGCGAATTCGGATAGCCGCGTCGCGTGCACGATCGGCGCTACTATTTTTCGCCGTCGCCGCCAGGTATCGCCATCGCTGATGAATAGCCCGTCGCCAATTAGCGGCTCAAGCGCGTGGCGCATTTGCGGCGCCTTGCGTTCGAAGGTCGCGTTGTTGAGGCTGAAGGCGAATTGAACAGAATCCGGACTGTTGCACAGGAACGTCCTGCGCATGAACAGACGTTCTGACGAGAACTCGAGCTCGAACGCACTTTCCTCCCACATCGCCAGAAAATTTTCGCGGGCGATCTGTAGTCGCCGCCACGCCGGCGGCGGCCGCGACAATCGGGGCGGGTACGGAGGTATGAATGCTGTCACGCGACTCGGGTTCTAAATTGTGGCCGGCCCAGAGATTTTATCATGCACCCGGCAAGATTATAGACGGCCAGATGGAAGCACACGCCGATCGGCAACCGCCTCGGGCATCGATTACGATTCGATGGCGCTGACCGCGGGATCGCGAACCCGCTAACGCGGCACGATCTGCCGCCGAGCGATCCGTCGAACAACCAGTTAGTGGGGAGGATCGTCAGCCACGGTGCTTTTTCAGGCGATAGGGTCGCTGTCACCCCGGGCCGCGCCGCGACCTTGCATCAGGAAAACGAGCGGGATGAGCCCATTTTTATCAGACGCTCTAAGAGGGGTCTTAACGGATTTTCGAAGCGAGCCCGGCAAAAGCCCGACGGATTTCCCGTCAACCGTCGGAAAATAGGTGCTTTTTGGCCACCCCGCTCGATGCCCAGCCGACACAGCGGCAATGCGGTTTCGGCTACCCGCGGAAATTATTCCCGACTGTGGCCTTTTGGCCACAGGATTTCAACTATTGGCAAAGTAGTATCGGCCATAGTGGGGGCGTGGAATTCAGATGCTAATCTGATGGCATCCGGATTCTATTCTGGTAGATTCAGGATTGTATTGAAAGCCCACCAGGAGCCTCCGATGAAGCGGATTTTTCTCGCGGTTATGTTGTCTATCGGTGCTGCGGGCCATGCGTTCGCGGCCGATCTTCCACAATCCGCGCCTCCGCCGCCGCAGGCTCCCGCCATGTACGTTCCGAACGTGGCGCCAGTCTACAATTGGGGTGGCATCTATATCGGCCTTAATGGCGGTTACGGGTTCGGAAGCAGTGCATGGAGCGGTGCCGGTCTAGCGACCGGTGACTTCAACACCTCCGGCTTCCTTGTCGGCGGCACCCTCGGATTTAACTATCAGTGGGACGCGTTCGTAGTAGGCGCGGAAACCGATCTTGACTTTACAGGCATCAGCGGCAGCACCTCTACCTGCAATGCCGCTGGAGTTCCGGGCGCAAATTGCCAAACGGCAAACGATTGGCTGGGCACGACGCGCGCGCGAATAGGCTACGCTGCGGATCGCGTCCTTTTCTACGGCACTGGCGGCGTCGCCTACGGCAATGTGCAGGCGACAGCCGCTGGCGTCACCAGCTCCAGCACAAAGATCGGCTGGACGGCCGGCGCTGGTGTCGAGGCCGCCTTCGCCGACAATTGGACGGCCCGGATCGAATACCTCTACGTCGATCTCAGCGATGCGTCCTGCGGAGCAGCTTGCGGAGGCGCCCCAGTCGATGTCAGCTTCACACAGAGCCTGGTCCGTGCCGGCGTCGACTACAAGTTCAGATAATTGAATACCGGCTAGCAGAGACCGACCGCGCACATAGCGTTTAGATCTAAATACTCTTGTGAGCCGTCAGAGTCAGAATGGCACAAGGGCCGATACCGGTCGCCTCGGCGCCAAGCGCAGCTTCAATTTCTGGCCATCCCATTACGCATAGCGGGGAGAGGGCCATGTAGGCCCTCTTGTGGACGATCGAGCCACTGGCCAATTGCGCAGCACGCATCCCTCTTGTTTCTATGACCACCTTCTTGATGCTCGCGCTCGATGAGGCCAAGGAGCGAATACGTATGCCCGCGCAGCTGGCGCACACCGAGCCACGATGTCCCGATAGCTGGGTGATATCGAGGATAGGGCTAGGAATCCGAGCCTTGGCGTTGCCAGGGACGAGGTCAATCAGACCCAACGGTACAGGTAGGATCAGGATTCTATACCGGTAGAATCGAGAGTCTATTCTGGTGGAATTAAGATTCTATTCTGAGCGAATCAGCATAATATTGATGTGCTGACCAGGAGCCTCCGATGAAGTGGATTTTTATCGTGGTCGCACTGTCTATAGTTGCTGCAGGGCCCGCGGTCGCCGCCGATCTGCCACAGGCCGTGCCGCCGGCACCCCAAGCTCCAACCATGTACGTACCGGTCGTCGCGCCGGTCTACAACTGGGGCGGCTTCTATTTCGGTATCAATGGCGGTTACGGATTAGGCAGTAGCGATTGGACCGGTGGCGCTGCATCATCCGGCAGCTTCGATACCTCAGGCTTCATTGTCGGGGGCACCGCCGGATCTAACTACCAGTTCGACGCGTTCGTGTTCGGCTTGGAGACTGATTTGGACTATGCCCCTATCAGTGGCAGCGGTCCCGGTGGCTTCTGCGTTAATTGCACGACCTCTAGCACTTGGTTGGGCACGACGCGCGCGCGATTAGGTTACGCTGAGGATCGCGTCCTCTTCTACGGCACGGTCGGCGCCGCCTACGGGGACGTGACAGCGACGGCCAACGGTGTCAGCAACTCCAGTACAGAATTCGGCTGGACCGCCGGTGGCGGTGTCGAAGCGGCATTCGCTGATAACTGGACAGCCAGAATCGAATACCTGTTCGTCGACCTCCGGGATAGCTCCTGCACGACAGCCTGTGGAACAGGTGGTGGATTTTCTCCTCAATCCGTCAGCTTTGACGAGAGCCTGATCCGCGCCGGAGTCGACTTCAAGTTCAGATGATTCGAATGCCGCCAAGCGGAGACCGTCTGCGCGCTCGGAATTAAGATTGAATACTCTTGAGCCAGCATCGTGGTAGCATGGCTAAAGCGCCGACATCGTCTACCTCGTCAAGCGCGGATTCAATTTCTGACCATCCAATTACGCAAAGTGAGAAGAGGCGACGCAGGCCCTCTCGTGGGCGCTCAAACCGTTGGCCAATTTGCGCGGTTCTATCCCTCTTCCTTTTGTGACCACCTTCTTGATGGTTACGCTCAATGAGGGGGGTCGCTGTCGATCCTGCGGAGTATCAGCTTTGTCAGTCCCCGCCCTACCATTGAATCTCACGGCAGCGCTGACGAAGCCCGACCGGTGTTTAACAGATGCGCATCCCGATCCCGGCATCGCTGACGCAGTTGATGTTGGATTAACCCTGCATTAACCGTTGTGACGCCACGCTGCGCGTTGAGCAACGAGGTGACTCGCAACCGATGGCTCTAACCCGCAACGCGGCGCAACGGGACGGTTGGCAACATCAGGCCGAGCATCTCGCTTTCACCCACACTGCGGTGGGGCGGGCCGCGATGGCGGCAGCTGAAGAGGCGAGACGGCAACCCTTGTTGAAGCGGCTGCAGCGTCACTCTCAAACGCGAGGCGCAGAATTTAAACCACCGCGCGACTTGGAGCTTGCGAAAGAACTTGAACGGACGCGCGCGAAGCTTGCTAAGCGCGATTCGGCTTGCATCCGCGCCGAGCAAAGGAGCGGGTTGCTACTCGAACGGATCGCTCTACTTGAACAGCAAGCTGCGCGAGAAACTGTCGCTCCTCTGCTGTTGACAAAACATGTCGAGACCTTGGCTGCACAAGCCGCGTCCGAACAAGTTCTCGAACTGCAGGCTGAACTCAGCTCCGGGCGAGAAAAGCTCATTCTCCAGGAGAACGAGAACCATTCGCTTGCGACAGACCTTAATTTAATTATTAGCGAGAACTCGCGTCTCTCTGAGAGCCTCATGGAATATGCTACCGCGGTCGATAAGGCACGCGCTCAGCTCGAAACAATAAAGGCGGCGCTGACGGTCTCGGAGATCGAACGCAAAAAGCTGACCGGCGCGATCAATGAAGCAAACGAAAACCGCAAGACCGAAATTGATACACTTAACATCGGTCTCCAAGCGATGTCGTCACGTGCCGTCGCCGCGGAGAAGCTGCTCGCCAGGGCGCGGCAGAGTCTGCTAGTGCGCATCGAGCACAACGGCACTCTCGAGCACAAGGTTGCTGATGCGACCGCTTCACGCGACGCGGCTGACAAGAAACTCGATCTGCTCCAGAATAGGCTTCAGTTGCAGGAACAAAAAGTACAAGAACTTGAGAGGCTGCGCTCGAAGTTGATCGAGGGTACGTACACATTGCTGACGACCTTAAATACACGTGATGCGGCTCTAGTCGGCGCCGAGGAGAGGATTAAAGTTCTGCTCGAACGGATCGCTCAGCTTGAATTCGAGATGGATCTTATCGTTAGCCCAAAAGAAAACGATAAACTCGATTTCGAGATGGAATGCCAGCACGTGGGCACCGTCATCGAGCGCGCCCATGAGAAACCATGCACGAGCTCCGTTGAGCCGAAAAGCGAATTCGAAGATTACCTAACGGACGACAGCGGATATTCAGGGTCGCTTAGAGTGTGCTCTACTCAAACACTACTCGAGCGCACTATCTCCTTCTGAGGTCTGATCTGATTTACTGATCGGACTTAAGATGCGAATTCGGAAAATTCCATAACTTGATTGTTGTACACAACCGGTCGATTTTCATCGACCCGCTGCCGGGCTCAGCCGACGGCGTGATAAAATCTGCAAATCCGCGTTATTCTGTTTGGCCGTCAGCTAGAGTGAATACGTTCGCAAAATGGATCGCATACGCAGGCGACTACTTGCTCTAGGCTTGCGCGCACGTGAAAATCGATCTCAAAATGGCCTGAAAGTTTCATCGACTGCGCCATGTTAGATTTCAAAAGGCCGAGGCTCTCGAGCGCCTCAGCCAGCACAGCAACAGCCTCGAACGCAAATCTGGAAACAAGATTTAGGCGGCCCTCGATCCGCTCTCACGGGGCGGCGTCTTTTCCGCCAAATTCCTGTGGTCGCAATCGAGGCGGGACTCGCCAAGTGGAAAGGAGCCGCGGTGTGCCCAATTCCGTCCCCGCTGCCCGCTTCGCAGAACGCTATCTAGGTCGCACAGGAATTGATGTGGGTGGAACTTCCGGTCTTAATCGGGGTTAAATTAACTTAAGTTGTGGGCATGGGCTAGCGTTGGGAGTACATCTAAATGCGTATCGCATTTGTTGGAGCTGTGCTCGTCGGTCTAGCTACCATCGGCATTCCGCTCTCATCTGCCGGCGCTCGGAACGCGAATATGACTCCTCGGTACCATTACGACGCCTGTAGTTGTCGTTTTGGTTATCCGGGAAGTGCTTGTGTATCTGACGTCGCCTGCACCGCCGAGGGCGGCCGCTGCGCAGAGTCGTGCATACCGCCTGCGCAACCGGAGTAGATAACCGTTTGCCGTCAGCCAAGCCGCCCCTTCTCGAAGCCCCAAGCGGAAGGTTTCCGCTCAGCGCTCATAAGGCAGCGTTGGGTTGCGTCACGTGTCGCCGCCTTTGCTTTAGACTGGGGCAGTAGGGCGAGTAATTTCCAACCCTCGGGGAATTAACGTTATGGCGGCAGAGCCGCAACCCGGTTTCTCTTCATCCCGTCAAGTAACGGACGCTTCTGTAATAAAAAGACACACCGTCATTGCACGTAATTGATGATGTATTTGCAATGTCCTTGCGGAGAATCCGTGACCATCCCCTCACCTAAAGGACACCCAGGGGCATCCACTTGAGGTGTCGCGCGGCTTTTAGAGCGCGATTTCGACTAGTTCGACAAGTCCGAACCCGAGAAGCGCCGTCCAAATTACAGTGATACTTAATCCCACAATTACGAGTGCTACCGGCCACACACGGTGAAATAACGCGGTATTATATGCTGGTTCGGAAGCCATGGCGGGTGATCCATTGAGGGACACACTCGACCCCCCGCCCATGACAGTGCAACTTCTGTGCCCGCGAGACTGTGATGCCGGACACATCGCAGCTTGTCTTCTGGCAGTAAAACTAAACTAGCTTCGTAGGCCCAATCCCTGGGGTCGGCACGCCCGCGCCTTCTGCCGGCTGATCGGGCCGCTGAACTCGCGCTAAGGAGCTAAGCTCGTGATGCTGGGGTACGCCATAGTCTTGGGCCAATAAAATCCCCCGGCGCTTGTCACGCCAGGACCTCTCAGGCCGGTAGGCAACGCCAATAACCCAAAAAAAGCAGCCGATCGCCTGCGATTGCAACCCATGGGCGATAGAAAGAGCGTAGACCGCCGTCGGCGAGCGGCCCTTCGATCCTCCATAGACGACGCCAGCCTCCGCCTAGCCACAAGCTCGACTGCGATGGCCGGCGTCGAAGGCAGGCGGCATGGTGGACCCGCGACCTATCGGTGAGTGCATGGAGCGCAACTAATCACTCCCGACTAATCACAGTGGAGACGACTTACCTGGCGGTGTTATCCAGTCTTCAGTATTTGGCCAGCTCTTTGATCGTTGGCGGGAAATGCGCAAACCAATCATGCGCCCATACCTTATCTTGTTCGATTTGAATTGCATCCCGCGCAATCGTCCAGTTGCTTTTCAACCGATTGATCGGCGTTTGATTCGCTTTTCCCAGATCCGGAAAAAACCTCTGCGTTTCATTTCCGGTGATAATCGGCCTCTGAACTTATAACTAACATATAATTTACCTAAGATTGCGCCTTAGATTTTGATATGAAATATGGCCGACGCCCAAGTCCGCAGACGTTTAATTTCCGGTGACGGCTCTGCCAATGCACTCCGATTGGGTCGTCTTTCTATTCTGGGACCGAAGCTAATAGCGCCTTTTTTGGTAACTAATGCTCAGTACAAGCAACGTCGCTGGGGTTAAGTCTGAGCGCTCTGGCAATGTCAGACAGACAGGGAGGCCCTGATCGCAAGATCAGGGCCTCTTTGATGACCGCCTGCTGCGGACCGAAGTCAGTACTTGCGGTGAACTGTCCTTACGATTCGTTTTAGCATGCCCTGAAGGTTGCGCTCTAGGCATGTTGCTTATCGCTCCGAGCAGAAGAGCCACATCGGGCCATCTCGGTATCTGATGCTTCACGGGCTTGGTTATTAGTCCAATCCATTTGTCGCTCGGTCTGGTGTGCGCTCGTAGTCTGCATAGCTTCAACATCGCCAGGAGCGCTCTCACGGCACCGAAGGTGGTTGCACCGCGCCTTTCGAGTGGACCATTCTCGCTGCGTTTTTCTGCGGCGGGACGCGAAGAGGCGGAGGTTGAGGTAGCATTGACAACCTTTGGACGACATTCTGTTCGATCGACTGCAACCTGGCTATTTCTTGGTCCGTCTGCTCTTGCTTGGCAGCAAGCATCTGCACTATGCGCTGTACGTTAGCCACATCGTCTCCCGTAACGTCCAGTTGGTGTTGAATCTTAGCAGACAATCCGGCGTCTAGTGACGCCGGCGTGAACTGATTTGCTGGTAATAGGACCGCATTCTGTAATGGCTCCTTATCTAAGGTCTTAGAAAACACCTCAGCTGCAACATCGGAGTTGAGGAGCGAATTGGTAGGAAGAACGGATGACAACCAACTCGAAATTCCCCAGGCTCTGAACACGTCCTTTGTCCTATCGTCACTGGACTGCCAGGCGAACACGCCGCTGCCAATCACGGTGATGATGAAGCCGCAAAAAACAGTACGGAATAATCGTTTTCCAACCGACGGCCTTTGCAGTTTGAGTCGGCGAAGACCCGCGTCGAGCAAAGGCTCCGCGGCTACAATACTGGGGGAGAAATGAAATTGCTTCCGCTCAGTATCATCGCGCCAATGAGCTTCCTGGCCTCTCAGCCATTCCTTGAAGGCGGCGAGGATGTCGTCATCTTTATGTATTGGATTTACCCACGAACCCATTGGCAGCCCTCTGTTGCCAATTACACGACTAACAACGAATAGGGGCAGGTCTCCGGTGATTTCCTATCTATGAGTCCATCTTCGTGTGACGAAACAAAGGCGGCAAGCTTCAGCAATCTTGCCGCTGTCACCGGAGCAAAGGGAGTAATTGCTTATTATCGGGCAGTAGCGCATTCAATCGCTTAAATAGCTCCTCGAAGCGATCAATTGCTACCGCCACACTAGGACATGGGATCCTAAGCTCCTGTGGATGCTCGATTAGCCACTCAGCTGGCTTGTAATGATCGAATTCAGGCGTGCCAGCGGGAAGCAACTTAAAAGCCGCCTCGATCTTAGGAACGAGACGAGGGGTTTCCGGAATGAGAGACAATATGTGAGCGGCCAAAAACTGCGTGCCGTAGGTGGCGTTGACGAGGTCGACATATAGTCCTGAGCCAAGCAGATCTTCGACATCACCCTCGTCCTGCGGAAGAAAATCAGTCACCGCGAAAACGTGACCGTCCTGCAGTAGTTTCCTTTCCTTGATCTGATCAACCTTTGCCTTTTGTCCTTTGGCATAATCGAGCAATACCGCGGCATGGAGTTTGTTGCTGCCGAATAAGCTCAGGAACGCGGCAATCTTGTCGACGCCGTTCGAAGGGCAGACTACCCATCGTTTGTCGAGGCTGGTCCGGCCGCGAGATAATAATTCATTGGAAGCGGCCTTTAAATAAAGCAGGTCCGCGGGGCCTTCGACCAAAAGAACGTGCTCGCCAATGACCAAACTCTGTGTGATCTCGTAGCCCAGCGCCGCCTGCAAAGGGAACAGGGTGTCACGATCGGTGCTCAGAACATCCCCTCCAACTTTCGTCCCCAGCGAAATTAACGTCCGACCTTTCTGAGCCACAACATCTTCGACGGTTCTTACCCAGTCGAGCCTATTCGCGGGCACCATGAACGGCGAGTGTGTGGTGAAGATCACCTGATGGTCAGACTTCAGCCTCTCCTCGAAATAACGGAGCAAGTCCGCCTGAGCGCGACCGTGAAGGTTCAGTCCGGGTTCGTCGAATAAGACGATAACGTTGCCATGATCCTTTTTGACCTGCGAAAATGACACAAGGAAAGAGAAGAACCAGATGAAGCCGGCGCTGCGGTCCGAGAAGGGCAACGTCATATCGTGCAGACCATTGTAGATCCGAGCGCGCATTATCGTGCCAGTATCAAAGGGCTTGGGGTCTCCGGGCCTTGCTGCTTCTATCGTAAACCTCACCTTGAGATGCTGATTCTGCGACCAGTACTCGAAAATCTGATCGGTGATCTTAATGGACGCGGCTTCGACTAGCGCTATCAGCTGCTCGTATTGATTTATATTCGCCAAAGCATCCAGCTTTGTGCCTGCGAAGCGGAGAAAATTCAAGAACACGCGATCGCCATCGCTGATGGTATTGTTCTTGATATCCTCCCTGAGTTTCTCAATAGAGACATCTCCGCTCATGCGGTCATAGTTTGAGAAGTACATAATCTTGGGAATTTCGATCAGACTCCAAGCTGCCTCTTGAAGACTCTGATCAGGAAAACTGACAAGCATCTCTTTCAATGTCTTCAGGCTGTGCGAAAGGTCGTCGCCGAGCTTCGCAATTTGATCGTGGAGGGCTTTTGCAGTCTCAAGATTACCCAATGCTGCGACTTCTTCGGCAGAACACCCCGCCTGCCGAGCGAGATGCTTTAGGACCTTCGATTCGTCGAGGGGGATCTTCCCAAACGTTCTCGGCTCATAGCGCTTTTCGATCTCGACCGTGCGGGAGGTGAGGCTGTCCGGACCGAAAGCGGCTTCAAGCCGTGCGATCTCCCAGTCCATCAAAGACCACACCGATCGAACGACGCGTGCAGCCTGGTCCTTGTGCCGCTCCTCGTAGTCGATCAGGTGCCGACGCGGGTAGTCTCGCGTGTGATCATATTCAGCGTGTCCCCTGTCTTGAGGATTGAGCCGTTCGATGGCCTGCAGCACGGTGGTCTTGCCGGATTCATTCTTTCCGACGAGGCAGGTAATATCCGAGATCTTGAATTCGGTGCTGTCGTCAATGCACCGAAAGTTAGTTACCTGAACACGATCCAGTCTCATGAACTTCTGTCCTCACCAAGTTAGGGCACTACTCAATCGACCTTCGCTTCGATCAAGCAGGGTTCATGAATGTGTCCAGAGGTGGGCGGACGACAGGCGGATGCGCAAATGAGGGCAAGCCGCGTAGGCTATAGGAATTAGCAGCACGCCTTCTGTTGCCGAAAAACCACAACCTCCAACAGTACCCATGTGATCAAAATCAGGGCATCGTCGCCAGAAGACCCCAGCGCTAGTCTCAACTAGGCTTCCGGCGAGGTGTTGGGGACGGTCTCCCATCGTGGGGCGCGAGAACCAAGGTCCAACTGTCGGATGAATGTCAAATCCGGAAGCTGTCTCATTCAACGTCGTAGGCCGGCGCGAAATCCCACATCAGGGTATCGGCTTCTGATCACGGCTGCAGCCTCTCATCGCCCTAAAGTGCGCGCTGAGCGGACGTCTTTGCACAAGGCGTGCTGTTAGCAGCACGCGCAAACTCAAATATTTGTGGCGAATTGCGTCTCTTGCCGCTTTGGCCTAGCGGAGCATTACGCTTGGCTTATTTGAGGCCGGACAGTCCCAAAGGACAGTTAGGATCAATATTGCCGCGAGCAGAACGACCCCAATTTCGGCCGTTGGCATCAATAGCTCATCGATCAATTCTTGGGTCGTTTTCTCCGAGAGTTCTTGGTTTTCGTATTTCATTGCAGTCGAGCTCTGCTAGCGGATGAATTCCTTGCGAATCGTGGCAGTTATTCGTTAACAATCCGCAATGGCTGTTGGGGGCGGAGAACGCTCGATCGCGACAAGCGGCGTAATCTCCGCTCACCATCCCATTGCGCTGCAAATGTGCAATCTTCATTCGGAGGAGATGGGGACGAGCCGCAATGTTTGGTGGCGCCGCCTCGTAACCATAATACGTAAGATTGACGGCAAACTTCGTATTCGATTCAACGGCCAACAAATTGTCCTTTGCATGGGCTTGAGTAATATTCGCGCTTATAGCCCCACTGGGCACCGCAACAAACAACGCGAAAGAAATGCAGGAAAACTTTTCCCAAGCGACTGAGGATCCCGGAAGGGTCGGTCCGAGCCGTTGCTATCAATGTAATGGTCGCTTTGGACTGACCCGCCGCAGGTTCGCCTTTAAGCAATTCTGTTCGAAAGTCTGCATAGACAGATATAAGGCGGATACCGAGCAAAAAATAACTCGCCTCAAGCACTGGAAGAGTTTTTTCACTCAAAACTAGTGAGCACAGCGTGATCTTGCATAAAGCAACAGCGGATCGGCTCCTCGGCCTTGATGTCGGTGATTGGTCAATTCTTATTTTAGGTCTCCTGCTCACAGGCGGACTGCTCGTGCTCGTCTGAGCACGAAAAAAGCGCTCCGGGCCCAAACTCGACAGCTTCCATTTTCCGGCACGTTGATGCCAAAACATGGCGGCAACAACATCTGTGCAATCATCGCAAGAAATTGCTTACCTTTGCGCCTTATCCCTAGGTCCGCTGGCCTCGGCAATGGGTCGATCGCGGATCGGCGGCATGGAATACAAGCAATTTATTATCAAGGCATTTGAACAAAAGCGCGGGAAGTGGCGGGCGAACGTTTGGCGCTCCAACGGGAGAGCTATAAAGATCATGGGTCCGAAACGGACAAGGCTGTACAAATTTGTTACTGGTGTTGACGGAAAAAATGCCGAGGCCGCCGTCCTAATGGCCATCACGGCTATCGATGCCGGCGCTTTTTCATCTCGGATCAATGCCTCCGCCAACTCGGTTGTCCCCGGCGTTCGACGGCAACTCTAATCACGCGCGATGAGACCGCTGGCGGATCATGGCATACGGTGGATCCGTGCGCCTGCCTAATAGGAAGGCGTTCATTCAACCGCCTACATTCGACCTGACGGTAGGACATCAGGCCGGGAAATTCACCAGGGATGTCAGCAGCAGTTACGACTGCGGGTCCGCTTGCGTTCATTTATAAGGCGGCCAAATCCCCTTCCAAGGATGCCAGCGTTCCAGCTCGACTCGTAACCGAGCCACGCGCCTGCATGATCTAACTCTGAGCTGTCTAGATTTGAACCGTCACCATAGTTGGTGTGACATAAGGCAAGAACCGTTTCGTGATGAATCGGGCTTCCGCATCGTGGCTTCCGCTATGCGGAGAGACTAACATGACAACCTTTGCAAAAGCCGCCGGTCAATGGCCACTGGTATTCCTCACACTGGGCGCGATCCTGACATTTTGCTCGGCATCGGCACTGGCGTGGTTCTTCTCCAAGCTCTTGGTCGAAGTGGTGATAGCGACGTTCGGTCAATAGCCTTCCCACAATCCAACGCTTCCCCGCCCGTTTGGGTATGTCGCGGCAGCAGTGATATGGGCGGCTCGAGGAGGTCACGTCACTCATGTATAATGCAACCCGGCGATTCGCATCGGGGAGCCGGATATGACGAAATTCATTCTGTGGTTCGCCTTTCTAGGTGCTTTCGTGAGTTTTTCGCTTTTTTGCCTGGGCGAGATAGGCGGCCTTCACTGGGAAAATAGTCTGTGCTCAGCTGATCGCATACTCTGCCGCCCTGTGGAGCCCTTAGCGTTAGTTACAGCGGCATTTGCAGGTCTATGGTTCGCTGTGATGTTCATGTCGGTAGAGCGTCACTAGCGCGCTAAGCAAGGAACCATCGCACATCAGCCAGAGACACGCCGTCGTCTTCTAGGAGTTAACGACCCGCTGCAGGTCGTCTACCACCAATTTGCGGCATGCCGTCGGAGGTTGCCCCGCCGGACGCACGTTCAATCTGCTCTGGATCACGCTAACTAGGCTCCGGTTCGACCGTAGGACCCTTTTTTCGGGCGCCGAGGTCGGTTCTTTCCCGCTAAAGATTAACAGTCAGCACTCCGTTTCCCTAATGCGACGCCGGAGAAGTTGCTCTTCGGCTAAGCGGATGCGGTAAGCACGTTTCCACATCTGAACTGATGACTCTTTTCTCCAGTATGACTTGTCAGGTAAAATGGTTAGAGGACTAACTATTCAGCTTTGCGAAACCTATGGTCGACCGCCGAAAAACGTCCCGTGCACGGACGCTCATATCAGCGAAGATTCTCGTGGGAACCTGTGAAGTCCCATGCACTGTGCGCGATTTTTCGGGTATTGGCGCTTGTCTTGAGGTGCAGAACACCACGAGCATTCCCGCAGTGTTCCAGTTCATAATGCAAAATCAGACAACCCAGACCTGCAAGATGATCTGGCGTGATGAAACTAAGCTAGGTGTCCACTTCCGATCGAAAATTTCAGTCGGCGCGCTGGCCGCGGAAGCTAAAATGGACAAAGTGGACATTGTAGAATCTTTCATTGCCGACATGTTGAGTATTGAACACCTTTCACACCGCAATAGGCGACAGGGGATCCGGGATAGGATCACCGAGCTAGAGAGGGGTTTCAAACATCACATGGCCGACTCTGAAGACGTACGTTCGGTACTTCAACAAACCAAGAGGAGAGCATTTCAAGAACTTTCTCGTCATTCTCCAGGTGGAGTTCAAACACGTACAGCCGAGCTCTACGACGACGTTTTTGTAGAACTAGCCCGAAGGGTTCTCACCACTGTACGAGAGTCGAGCAACGGAACATTTCAGGTAACTGTTGCTATGGCCGGCAAGTCTCAGACCCAAGTGGCCAAATCCGGCTTTCGCTCGGAATTGGCGGCGAGTAATTGGAGGGACAGCGAAGTCGGTGCGGCAACGGTTAAATCAATACTCGCCACTGAGGTAGGTTAGGTGCAACCTAGATTGGTTTGTGGTCCGGCACCCCTGAGGTCACTAGTTCAATCAACACAGCGTCACGGTAGAGCTTGTCCGGTTGAGGCCTCACTATAGTGTGCGGGCTGCGGGGCGCGGCCGTACATCCGGGCGCACGCCCCGCTCCCCCGACACTCCGTTCCCTCTCCTGAGAACTTAAAATCAGGATAATGTTTCAATGCGGGAATGGCCGGATTAACGCGAAGGCCGAGCCGGCTTATGTCAAGATCAGATAGCCAATGGCGTGTTCGCGCACTATTGCGCAGCATCGCATCGCACGAAATTCGTCGTCACCAATCACATACAACCACAGAGGTTTGGATGTGCCTCAATCAAGTCGCCTGCCAAAATGTGGCCGAGCGTTTACGCTTGCAAAAACGCAGGTATTGATGGGCGCGGCTTTAAGCTAAGTCATCGTTGGGAGGCCACGACGATTTCGGCCGTTGGAGGCCCGACCTGGATTTGAACCAGGATAAGAGGCCTTGCACAGCCTCTGCGTTCCATTCCGCCACCGGGCCTGACAACTGTTCATAGGGGCAAATCCTAAATGCCACCTAAAGATTGACCGGAATGCGCTCCCGGAAAAGCTACAAGGCAGATCCATGTGATTTCAGATCGTATTGTATCTTTTCGCACGCGCTGGCTGGTCATATAGAACAGAAAATAACGTCACGCAGGAAATCGAAGGAAGAAGATGCGGGCTGCTTTCCCATCCTCAAAATGAACAACTTGGAACAAAATCGCGTGTGTTGCGTTCGTTCGCTGAAGCAGCAACCTCGTGTGGCGTCGAGGTCGAGTCTGCTCGCAATTTTTTCAGCCTTGGCTGCAGATAAGGAACATTATAATGCGAGGTTTCGTATCAGAATTTTGGTCGCGTTTGATAACGGGCATGATCTTTGCCGGTCTGGGCACCGGACTACTTTATTTTGCGATAAATTCATTTAGTCGCATTGTGATCACACCCACTCTCTTCGCTGTGCTGGGCGGTGCTTGTATCGCTGCCGCCTACGTGTTCCTGAAACTGGCTATCAGGGTGGTAGCGGGACCCTCAGTCTAGGATAAAAGTCAGCTGTTGGGAGAAGCGATTTGATGCCGTCATCGTCACCACGATGGGTGCAGTAGCTGACTCATTAGACGAAGAGGTAAGGGCAAAATCGCAAATCACGGACGTAATTCTTGCTCTAACGGCTCTGCAGCCGAAACATACTGCTCCGCATTTTCTGTGAAACACATCCAAGCGAATGTGCTCAGGCACCCATTTTTGAGAGGCTCGAACAGTAGTATCGCGACCATCTAGCAAAAGTGCACCCCCAGTTTCGTGTCATTTCGCCACACCACTTTGCAGGCCTGGAGCTCACCGCTCGGTCCTCTGAACTGGAAAGCGGCCGGTATTCCATAGGTGGTCTGCACCATAAGACATGCGCCTATCTCCGACAGATTGCGAACAGTGCAAGGGACTTTCCTACTCCCGAGAAGAATATTCCCGGATTTGAGCATGCGCACACGCGTTACTGTTCGACGTTCGCCCATCGGACACATTCCGGATCCAAGACAATATTAAGGCCCTAACCTTACGAGACGGTCAAAAAGGTACTAAGCAATGCAAGAGGGGCCCCGCACCAGGCAGGGCTGGTGGATCAGGTTCATGCTGACCAGCCACGATTTTTTAGTTAATTAACTGTGTTCGGACGACCGACAACCGCGCATCCCCGAGCATTCAATGCCGTCGGCGAGGTCGTAAACGGTCGTGTTTCGTCAGGCCGCGTCGCGGCTTTCGCCAAGGGCTTGGTCGCTCGCTACCGCGCCGTGCAGCCTTACGGCCTCGAGAAGGTTGTCTATCTCGATGCGAGCTGCAACGTGGGACCCGGTCAAACGGGTACCCAGCGTAGCTTCATCGAGAGTATCGAGTGCCGTCAATCCTCGCGGATAAAACTCTCGGAAAATTACTCGCTCGGCCAGTCCATCAACCAAACGAAAGTCAAGTTTCTTTGACAGTTCTTCCAGTCCTTCGGCCACAGACCGCGTGTTGCGCGAACCGAGCATTGAAAGCCGGTTTCGCAGTATAATCCAATCGGTATCAGTTTTACCGCTCAGCCGCCGCTGTAAGAGCGCCTCTTCAACCATCTGAGAGTAATGACTCGTCCCAGTGACGGTCAAGCTTGCCCGGTCGACCGTGCCAAGCACATCCAGATCCACAAAACTGTCGTTTAACGGGGTGATCAAGATGTCAGCCATTGAATGCGCCAATCGCCCCAAATAGCAATCGCGGCCAGGAGTATCGATCACAATGAAGCTATTGAACTTAGCTAGCACGTTGATTTGGTCAGCAAAGGCCTGGCCATCAGCGGCCTCATCTTCGGCGGTTGGATAATTGGCGTTCTCTACGAAATAAAGATGATTAGGAATCTTAAGGTCACGCCCAATGTGCTGCGCCCAAGCGTGCCTGTTCTCTATATAATGCGTGAACGTTCTTTGCCGGGAATCGAGATCGAGGGTGCCAACTTGTTCACCTGACTTCATAAGCGCGACCGCAATATGCATTGCGATAGTTGACTTACCCGATCCACCCTTTTCGTTCCCCACAACAAGCACACGGACAGAAGGGGCTGCATCTGCCTTTTCAATCGACATGCTTATGCTCCAGTTTGATTGGGGCAAAAAATCAGAATAGAATTATTAGCACTGATTCTTTGGCTTATCGCAAGCCTGAAATTTATGTCGGAGTCAACTTTTAAGTAGCCGTGCTTTTCCCGCAACTTCACGCGGCATCAAGGTAATGCTCAAGTCGTCTCAAAGTCGTTGGGACGCTGCCTCGTGGAACAAATGACGCCCTAATAACGATGTCACATAAGGCTGCCGCATGGGGGCTGGGGTTGGTGGAGGCCGAGTATCCTGAGCGATGCCGTTCTGCCGAACATGAATGCCAGCTAATTCGGAGAGTAATATTCTCTCGCAGCGGCTGCGATCAGGCCGGTTGCCTCATTCAGAAGGCGGCCTCGCAAATGCTCTTAAGTCTGTTCATATAACCGTCGCAGCGCGGTAATTTCAGTTTCCAGCTGCGCGATACGCGGCCCTAATTGGTTGATTTGAGCCCGGGCGCTCGGAGCAAGACTGGCGTCACAGAAGGCGAGGCCCAACTCATTGCCGTGCCGCCACGTTACGCGCGCACGAACGGTTCGCATCTTCTCAGGAATGGCAAATTCGATCACGTCCGGAATATTTACGGCCGCGGCAAAAACTACCCTTGCTCCATCGCAAGAAATGTTGCGAATGATACAGCTCGCCGAGTTGGTTCGGCCGAACGAATAAACACAACCGCGCAGAAAGCTCTTCTGCCGTATTGTCTGGCGGCGTTCGGGCATGTTCAGGTCTCCTCTACCGAAGCAGAGTACGCTTGATAGGATAAAGCGCGTTTGAAGAAAGCCGCGGGATTGCAGGAAAGGTTAAGCTATTCCAAATAAGAAGTTTGCGGCGATTAAGAAACCAAAGCGGGGTAAGGAATGACGGTCCTGGTTACGGGCGGTGCGGGTTATATCGGCAGCCAGATGGTGCATGAGCTCCGTGACACTGGCGAACACGTCGTGGTACTCGACAATCTCTCCACTGGACACCGTTGGGCTGTGGCCGACGGCGTGCCGCTCATTGTCGGTGAAACTGGCGATCAGCCGCTGGTGACACGGCTCATCCGCGAACACGAGATCGACGCGATCATTCACTTCGCGGCGTCGATCGTGGTGCCGGATTCAGTGCGCGATCCGCTCGGCTATTATCGGAACAACACGGTCAATTCGCGCGCGCTGATCGAGTGCGCGGTAAATGGTGGGGTGCGCAACTTCATTTTTTCATCGACCGCCGCGGTCTACGGGAATCCGGCTTCGATTCCAGTGTTGGAGGAGGCTCCGACGGTACCGATCTCCCCCTATGGCTGGTCGAAATTAATGACGGAAATCATGCTGCGCGATGCCGGCCACGCGCATCGTTTCAGCCATGTGATCTTACGATATTTCAATGTCGCCGGCGCCGATCCGGACCTCCGCAGTGGCCAATCCAACGCGGCCGCCACCCATTTGCTCAAAGTCGCAACCGAGACAGCATTGGGGTTACGGCCGAAGCTTGAAGTCTTCGGTACCGATTATCGGACGCCCGACGGCACCTGCATTCGTGACTATATACATGTCAGCGATCTGGTTCGCGCACACTTGGATGCACTGTATTACCTGCGGAGCAGCGGTCCCTCGCTGACTCTCAACTGCGGCTATGGGCGCGGCTTCTCGGTGCGCGAAGTGATCGCCATGGTCAAGCGCATGTCTGGAGTAGACTTCAAGGTCGAGAACGCACCGCGGCGATCGGGCGATCCCGATCGCATCGTAGCGGCGAGCGAACGGATACGCGCGACGCTCGGCTGGCAGCCTCGCTTCGATGATCTTTCGACCATCGTCACCCATGCCCTCGCCTGGGAACGCGAACTGATGAAGCGGTCCCAACCGACGGATCCTGCCCAGAAAGGCGCAGCCGACCCCGGTCGCCAGTCAACTGAGCCCCCAGCGATTTCTAAGTAGAGAAGCCGGGGGCGCGCATATACCGGGGCTTCTCTTGTCCATAATCCAGCCGTGGAGCAGCGGTGTTCGGCAGTCAACTAAAAGCTGACAAACTCAGCGGCCGGTCTCAATTTGGTCAGCGTCAACCCTGTAAATCTCGAAACGGGACCGGGGCCACGTGGTTTGCTCGAATGATACGATCCTTGCCGTTACCTGGGCGTTGTCGACATCGCGGACTATAATCTCCTGGCCAAATTCAGGTAGTTGTTTGGCTTTTACTGTCGCCGCATAACGCCGATCAGCCCGACCATTCCTGCGCAGCATGACTTTCCAGCGCACGTATTTCATTGTCGCGCCTCGCTTGCTGCCAGTACGTATAGGCGATTCGTCGAACTCGCACTATGCTCGATAATGTGAGAAGCTTTCGCGCGCGATGTTCCGTCAAGGGCCACCCGCTTGTGGAGTTGTTGATCGGCTAGCCATGACCCGCAGGCGGCAAGCGGGGCGAGACCAGCGATATGGAACGCATGGGTGGAGTCCGCAGCGGAATAGCAGCGCTCATTGAAGTCTTCCTGAAAGATGTACTCCGTCTAGAAGGCGAGACAGAAGCGCAGGTCCGCGAGTGCGTACGTACCCATATTGGGGAATACGAAAGGATGTTTAGTACCGCCCAACTGGAAGAGCGAAACAAGGACCTCGCCGCTAACGTATGTCGAGCGTTGTGTCGCAGGCGCGTCATCCAGGAAATGGCGCAACGCGAGGGGACGCCGACCGAGGCGCACTTGCAAATGGTGCTCAACGCTATCGACCGGCCAGATTTTTCGTTGAAGGACAGATAGCGCCATTTCGCCCAGCGGGATGAGGCGCGGCGGATCGCGCGGCAAACATTGCCAAGCCGCCGGAACTGCTGCGGCAATAAAGCTATCGCAAAGAAGTTCAAAAGGCGTGCGGCTATGCAGTGAGCCGGCCAACCGAGACGGCCTAACCGTCGCTTACATCGGTTTTTTCGCTAAGCGCGTGTTCCTGCTCGATTGTGTCCAACGATGGGAAGTTGTTCTTTTTGTCCGCACGGTCTGCAAGGACCCGATATTTTTCCACGAAAATCCTCAGCCGAGTGGCGGCGACGGGATCAGGTGTGCAGAGCAATGCAATGCGCAACTTTTCTGCGCGGCGCCGACAATGCGAGGAACTTGGCATTTGCATAACAGGCAGCGCTTTAAAAACGAGCATTTTCTAACCCCAGTTTTGGTCGCCACGCGCCATTGCTCGGCAACATTATCGTAAATAAAGGGTGAAGTCGCCCGCCCGTCGCAAACCCCGATGGAACCTGACGAATTCCCTCAAGGAATTCAGAGGATCGTCGGATTCGTCGACCAGGCTGGTAAGAGACCGCGGAGCTCGGAGCGGCTGTGGCGACTGTCAGGAAATCATCGCGATAGGGGCTTTAGGGGTGTCCCACCTGAACGAAGGGAGTGTAAGGAGCGAGACAGCAAAAAGAGCTCCGACGTGGGAGCTACCGGGGATTGGATGGAACGGCCAAAAAAGACCCTCACTCAGAAGGCGATTGAACGAGGAACGAAAGCTGCCCCCTGAGGCAGTGTCTCCGTCACGGATGAACGCGCGGCTCGGCGAGCCCTCCCGACCAGAGGGGAATGAGGCGCGGCTAGCCTGGACCGGCGGAAGGGCTCAATCACCAAATAGTACGAGAGTCATGTTGCAATTGCGAAAACACTGCCGGATAGTCCCGCGCGCCAAAACGAGACATTATCGGACCGTCCAGACGGCGGCATACTTATTGGTCACAAGCGATGAGCCAGCGTGCGCAAGATTCGATGTCGATATCTGTCTCTCGTCGATACTCATGGCAGCCACAGTAACCCGGTGGATCAATTGAGTCCGGACCCTAGAGGGGCCATCCCAGAGAGTACGCACTTGGCGAACTTATGGTTCGTAGATAAAGTTGCAACTTGGCTGCAACCTATAGAGTCCGGCAATGAAAGACGGTCTTTATTCAGTAAGGTTCCAAACCCCTAAAGGAGCCGGTGCGGGGGTCGTCTTCTTGCAACATGGCAAACTGCGGGGCGGCGATACCGCCATGTGGTACGCTGGGCCATACGCGGACAGCGGAGGCAAGTTCACGGCCAATGTTGCCGTTGCGAGACATACCAAGGGCCTGCCATCGGTCTTTGGTCTCGATAACGTCAATGTCGTCTTGACTGGCAACAGCACCGATACGACCGCTCAAACCACAGGCTATTCCCCGCAGGTGCCCGGCGTGAACTTCTCGGCCGATCTCACGCGATTGTCCGATTGATCGCCTAATGGCGTCGTCACTGTTAGTGATTGAATGCTACCGAATACCGCGCGAATGTTGCTGCTAATTTCTTCGCAGTATCGTAAAGAACGGCGGAGCAGTTCACTGTCAACGCATGTAGACGCTGAATCATGCGTCCAGAAAATAACGGGAAAGCTAACTGGACAGAGAAAAATCCTTGGTCATGCCCCGCATAGAGCAAAGCCTTAATCTTAGTACCGCTCGCGCCAATCGGTCGGAAACTGTTAACTCGCTCAGATCCGTCCAAGCAAAACCAGGATCAAAATGATGACAATTACGAGGCCTAGTCCGCCGCCACCATAGTAACCGGTCCCATAGAATGGACCGCCGCCAAACCCGCTAAACCCTCCAAGCAAGATAATCACCAAGATGATTAGCAGAATGGTTCCGATCGACATGGAATCGTCTCCCTATTTCTACATTGGCCTGTTTCTATTAGGTCGCCTTGTCGCGCTCATTCGACGTCCACTTTCGGCAAGCTTGGTCGGTTTCGTTTTTCTTCTTCCCTTCTGATGGTGTGGCATTGAGAACCTGACGGCTTATCGTAGTCCGAGCGCCCTGCGCACGCAATTGGCCCGGCTAACAAATCGGCTCCTCAGAAAATGTTCCACGCTGGCAGATGGCGCGGTCGCGCATATCCGCTGCAACGCACCAATTCGATCGAAGGGTAGGGCCTAGCCCGACCATAAACTCGGTTTGAACAGTGTAGTTGATCTAGGCAGTCTTATTGCTGAGGATCGTATTCTTCGGCGCGCTGCTTATGATCTTTCTTTGGGCCCAAGCATCGTCGTCCCGGTAACCTTCATCGTTCTCGCTCTGCTCGGGTAATTCGGACATCAACTTGTTCAACGATAACTAGTGCATCATCGACCTCGATACCAGCTCAGTTGAGCCTGTAGAAGCCAACCGCGCGACTTATCGTAAAGTTGCGCTGCCGTAGCTTAAGCAGCGATGCTCGATGCTCGGACGTGTGCAGAGGCGCGTAAACGGCATCAATTTCCACTTTCAGAAGCCGACGTATAAAGCCGCCGATCAATGGCCGCTATCAGGATAGGAGCGGATAACAACCGCCAATGCTCGAGCCACGAGCCATGTCCAAAATTTCTATTTCCTATCGGTACGTCTCACGGTCATTAACCCTTATCGGGCAGCGCACACCCGTCGATCCAAAAAATTGCTACGATCCAGTCCAGGTATCATTTGGAGGAATCCATGTCGGCTCCGAAACCCGGTCCATACGACAGTATCGCATACAAATGGCTCGCCCTGCTGACGCGCCGCCGGCGGTATTTCATGGAGCTTTCCGACAGCGGCCGGTGGACACACTATTACACACCCGCTGAGCTCGAGAATAAAATGCGCGAGACCGTGCGAGTATGTGATCAGTGGGCAAGCATCGCCGGCATTTCGCCGCGGGAGGACGCGGCACACTGACGACACGAGCAGCGGCAATCCCTATGCCTGAAATTGCGCCCCGCAACGCAGGGGTTTTTCGTTAGCTGTGGCCAGGCCTCCTTCCATTGTTGGCCCAGAGCCGACGTGCGATAATTGCCAATTCCGAAAGTCGAACAAAGCGCTAAGCAACAACGAATCGAATACCGATCGCAGTCTTTGATCGCCACGAGACCTTACACTCCCGACGCACCTTCCCATATTTTGACAGCAGCAAGGTAAACCGGTCTGGCACTTCACTGTCCGTTTGCAATTCAAGTTTGGCACCGGTGGCAGACACATCTTTCATCGTGCACAAACAAAATATTGATCCATCGCCATTGAGCAAAATCGCAGGGTGCCGAACGTATCGGCGTTGAGCTGCCCGATTTTCGAGGCTCATGGATCGCTCCTCACCACACGTTCCTTTTATATCGCGATGAATCATCCAGAGGGTGGTGATCAGCGACGCGCCTAAGTGTTTCGACGCGTCTTTCCGCTGAGTGGCTTTGAACTACCTCTTCCAATTCAGCTATTAAAGAGTTGCATACAGCAACCATTAACATCCTCTGCTGGGTGTTTATGGGACTGCACGAGCCCAATGGGTAGTGGCGCGGCACAAATCCGAGCTCACGCTGCATCGAGTTCCAGTAAATAGCCAAAAACGTTTGTTTCTTTCTTACGCAATCAAGCTGTTCCAATGCAGCATAGTCCTACTTTCGAACAGCGTTACAAAACAGCTAATTGCATTTTCAATGCGTCGCGGCCGGCTCGCTGTCACCCGCGACCCCGTTGCCCTCGACTTGGACAATTGCTGTGACGGTCCCGAGCAACGGCATCTCCGAGTAGTTCACATGTCCGCTGTGGGTCGATTCTGTTGAAGAAATCTGGCGGGAGGCCGAAGGGACATTCGCAAAACCGCTACTCGATTACCTCGTCGGCAATGGCGGGAAGTCCGGACGGGATAGTAAGGCCCTTGTCTTAGCGGTCTTGAGGTTGAGGAACAGTTCGCTGGGTCACACTAAGTAACGCGCTGCACCATCTTATGGCTCAGCCCAACACCGGCGACGCGTAATCGATCTGCTGTGCTTTCTTCATCGCCTCCAATCCCTCGGCAGCGGTCAGCAGGACCGTCGTATGGATTTTCGAGACAGCCCCTTTTGACGCGGTCCCCAATGCGAATGCGGCAGCGGCGGCATTGTCGGGCAATTCCGCAATGGCCACGACATCATATTCACCGAATGCGAAGAAGAATGAATGAAGCTTTCCGCCGAGCGACTCACAGGTCTTGCTGATGACGTCTTCGCGCGTTTGAGGACGCATGATCAGCGACTTGGTGGCAGTGTCCTTGTAGACGACTTGAACCAGGTAGAACGCCATGACGATCTCCTCTGTCGCGTGTGTGTTGCTTCCCACAATGCGCCTAGCCCTCATGTAACAACAGCAGTTCTTCGGTCGCCGGTCCCCGCTCTTTGTTCGGCCGCTTCGCTTAGAGGTCTCGACCTTCGTCATCATGGCAGCCGAACAGCTTCGAACCTTCGAATTTTATCCGGAACTTGAGTGCCTCTGGTGACCGATAGTCGGCAATCCAATGCATTATAAAGAGGTTACGAAGGCTGCCGGTTGGAAATCGGTCTGACTATGTGTCCCTCTATATAATTTTCGTATGGACGCGCCAGTGCCTCTGGAAAAGTTTGTTCGTTCGGAAAAACAGACTTTTTCAACAGTATCGGTCATTAGCGGAAAGTGAGGTCGTTTGATCGCGATGTCCGCTCTTACCGGGAAAGCAGACATTGATAGGTAGTAACACGTAGATTTCTCCATCACCTGATTTAAGACCTTTTCAACGGAGTGCTCTCTACGATCGAGCTTGTTGGCCGACCAAATTGACGATGCGGTTGGACATTTGCACCACACCAGGCCCAAAATGGGAGAATTGACCTTGGATCAAAATCTGATTCCATGGAGCGGACTCTATCAAGACGTCAAACCCGTCCGGGAGATTTTCGTCGTAGATGACGATGAGGACATGCGGGAAATACTCGCGGGCACTTTAGCGACCGAAGGATTTCCTGTGACAACCTTCGGGGACGGCGACTCGTTTCTGATGACGGCAAGGACGCGAGTTCCAATTTGTGTTTTCCTCGATGTCGTCATGCCGCGGCGGTCAGGGCTAGAGATTCTACAGGAACTCCGCGCGCAGCAGTATTGGACACCGACCTTTTTTATCTCCGCCCGAGACGACCTCCCAACGGTCGTCGAAGCGATGAAACACGGCGCTCACGACTATATCACGAAGCCGTTTGACCGCCATGCGCCGGCGCTACGGGTGCGCAAAGCACTTGAGGCGTGGTCGTATCGTGATCGAGAGAGGAATTGCGATTGGTTTCGCTTAACGCCCAGCGAAAGAGATACGCTCATGTTCAATCGGTTGATTGATACTTATTCATGAGGTTGATGGACTCTCAAAACGAGTGCCGAATTTTTCGGATGGCTGAGTTGGGTCAAAATCTGCCTCGCCGATCGTAGAGCCGGCGAGGCAGCAAGACCTCGGATACCGTACCCAAAGGCGGGCGACCGGCGCGGCCGAGAAGGGCCAAGAACGACCGTTTGCGCTGCGGAAAACAGCGAGCCTTTTCGCCATCAAACCACCATGAAGTCGGTCAAAGACCTGCCGATTGAGCGTGATACCCCTCCCCCACATTACAGCGGGCGTGGTCCTATTGTGTTGATGCCGAATCACTCTCAGGTTAGGATGCATCGTCGAATTGCTGTGGAGCGCGCTCATGAATGTACTCGCTGTTGCGTCGCGCAAGGGCGGCTCGGGCAAGAGCACGTTGACTGCTCACCTCGCCGCGCATGCACATGGACTGTCGCAATCATGTCTTCTCATTGACGATGATCCGCAGGGCTCGCTTTGGCTTTGGAATGAGCTGCGTAAAAAGAACGCCCTCCCGCTTAAGAACGTGACGCGCGGCATCGCCGATATCCTCAAGAGGGAGAAGCAAAACGGTGTTGAGTGGGTGTTCATCGACACTCCGCCGAACATGTCGGTGTCTGTTACCGACGCAATCGAAGCTGCGACGCTACTCATTATTCCGTGCCGACCCGGAGTGTTCGATCTCATGGCTGTCCGAGAGACCATCGGTTGTGCCCGTAAGGCGCGGACACCATACGCCGTGGTCATCAATGGTGCGCCAGCAAAACGGGGGAAAGTCGAGTCCCCGTCGGTTACGTATGCGCGGGAGTGCTTAGCCACCTGGGCAGTTCCGGTGTGGAGTGGCCAGATTACCCAACGAGCAAGTTTCTCGCTTGCGCTCGCCGAAGGTGAAGGAGTGAAGGAATTCGATTTCGACTCCAGTTCGGCCGCCGAAATCGGTCGTTTGTGGCTTGCCATCGAAAGGTCAGTGAAGGCCGTTAACGACGCGCGTGAAGGAACCGGCATGCATAGCGCAGCCGCATAATTTATTTTCGCGCTTCGCCGTGAAGATCTCGATGTGCGTCTATCGAACGGCGAACGTCTGCCGTGAGGTCGGAAGCGGAAGTCGCAGCTTCAATTGGCGGCGCCTGCTGTTACCCCGTAAGCGGACATTGAATGGCAGTTCTCGCGCGTCCGCTGAGGGTAGATACTGTTGAAAACTCAAAAATGGGCTAACGGCAAAATTTCGCGGTGCTTGCGTCGAGACCGATAGTTGGCAATCCAAAGCATTATAAAGAGCTTACGAAGGCTGCCGGTTGGAAATCGATCTGACTATGTGTCCCCCCATATAATTTTCGTATAGACGCGCCAGTGCCTCTGGAAAATTTTGTTCGTTCGGAAAAACAGACTTTTTCAACAGTATCGGTAAAAAAGCGACATGACGGCATATCCGCGCCATGTCTGCTCCACTCCCAATACCGGACATTGCTCGATGGCGAGTGGCGGGTCAGCTTCCGGCCAAAACTGCCATCAACCGAATTAAGGGCACTCGCAAATTTAAATTAGGACATTTGGCTCAAGACAGCAGGATTTCCGTCGGCGTCCACGACGCGCTCAATCTGGTGACCACAAGCCCAGCAGGTGAATATCTGTCGTTCGTAGCGGAGATTGTAATCCGCGTCCGGACGTCTCGTTAGGCAAGTGGGTTTACTGCAATTTGGGCACGCTGGTTTGTCGTCAGCGCCAAAGTTCCGCGACTTCCATTGCTGATTCTGCATGAGTCATGCCCCCGCTGACCCTGCAATAAAAGTTTACGAATGTGTCCAGAAGTAGACAAGGCGCGCGCCGACGGAAAAATTGGAATACACTGTCCGCAATGAATGAGCTTCGTAGGTCGCCCAGACCGGATGTCCGGTAATAAGGGTCAATAAGCGGACGTTGCCAAGCAATGACGGCGATCAAACTCGAAGTCCGCCTTACCCATCTTGTCTCTCGATCCGCGGGTATTGCGGTGCTCGACGGCGCAGATTGGACAGGCTCGATCAGGCCATCCAAAACGGTTTGGCCGCCTCAAAGTTCGCCGTGCCGCGGGACAGGCCGATGTCTTGTAGGCAGCGGTCGCTGAGATTCATCAGATCGTGCCTGGAACGGCCGAGATTCTGCCACGCGGCCAAATTCTGTTTCACTTGGTTCCACAATATGCGACCGGGTTGACGCGTTGTGACCTGGATCATCGTGGTCATGGCTGCCTCCGTCTTCGCTGCTCGTTCGATAATTAACCATAGTCCTGGTCCCATGCGTCCGATGTGACCGGCAACACAGTTCGGCGCCTTTAGTCTGAAGAATTCGGACGTAGCTGGTCTTGTTGGAGAATTTGGGTTCGTTCTGCCCAAATACAATCAAAGATTATGTACTAAAATCATTACAATCTTTGATTGTATTCGCTCGACCCGAGCTACTCAAGTTCTTCTCCCCACTCAAATCGCTCAATGATGTCGACAGACACCTTGGCCGCTGCAGCAATGGTAAGCGACTCACTTGGCGCCCCCTTAGCCTACGTGCGGACGTGACCGCACCTAACATGAGCAAACTTGAAAAGGGCAGAAGCCGTTTCGGGATTGAGATCATCAGAAAACTCGCGGCCGTACTTGAATTCGAGCCCGCTGAGCTATTGAAACTGCGGCAAAGATAAATGGCACGTGGCCGGTCCTACCGGCAAAATGTCCCGAGTTAATGGCTCATTAGGCTTTTGCGTTATGGGAGATTTTACATCCCCGCCATATAGCTAATGTCGGTAATTGCTGGGCAGTTTCACGATGACGCCTTTGCTACCAAACAATCTCATTTCCGATCTTGAAAAAGCAATGACAAATCGGTCAGCCGAAGCTGGCGCGATGTTGCAGCAAATAACTGACCTTTTCCTCTTAAATGTAGGGCATTATTCCGCTGAGCAACTGGACGTGTACGACGGCGTTTTAAATGAACTTATTGTCAAAGTCGAAGTCGCTGCTCGCGCAAAACTTGCCCAAAGACTTGCGCCAATAAACGGCGCTCCTACCAATACAATCCGTTCGCTCGCGCTTGACGATGCGATTGAGGTCGCGGAGCCAATTCTCTCTCAATCTAACGCACTAGATGACGACACTCTTACTCACTGCATAGCAGTGAAAGGGCAAGAATATCTGCTTGCTATTGCTACTCGCAATGAGGTCAGCGAAACGGTCAGTTATCAGTTGATCGTAAAAGGCAACAACAAAGTTCTAGGCACTCTAGCCAGCAATCCAGGCGCAGCAATCTCCGATCCGAGTTTTGGGTTGCTCGTCCAAAAAAGCACCGACGATGATTGGCTATCAGAATGCGTCGCCGGGAGAAAAGACATTCCCGAGCATCACCTTCGCGAGCTCCTATCCAAGGCGTCAGAAATTGTGCGGCAAAGACTGATCATGCTCAACCCAGATCTTAGTGAAATAGTTCAAGAGATTTTACCCGTTAATGCGCCATCAAATGCAAACAAGGCACTTGGCCCATCAAGCGATTACAGGACAGCCGAGCGCGTAGTTAAATCGCGGGAACTCACCGAGGCGGTCGTGAATGAGTTTGCGGAGGAAAAGAAACTTGCAGAAATCATGGTCGCCATCGCGCAGCTATCGGGTCTTTCGGTGTACGAGATTGAACAGTTGTTTATGGGTGTTTGGACAAGCCCAGTTGCCATTATTCTCAAAGCAGTTGGTTTCCACTTGCGGACGATAGACGCAATTTATCGTTCGCGCTTGTCAGATGGCGAGGTAATTCACAACGATTTAATACAGACAAAAGCCGAATTCATTGCTCTCCGTCGTCCTACCGCAGAACGTATTTTGCGGTTTTTCTACGCGAAAAGAGCCGTCTCAATTTCGAACCTCTCGGGGGGCCCCGTCCCTGGGCCATCGCGTCAGCTAGTGCGCTGTGGGTGATCTGACGCCGATGCGCCGTGGCCGCCCAACTCGACGCGACAGTTTAGCCGTCCCTGCGCACGCGCGGCGCAGCAGACGGCCTTTGGGCACGGATCGCGGTCACTGGAGCGATGGTGAAGTTGCCGCTTAAGGCTGCAAATCCGGCGGGACCGGTGGCGCTTCGCGTATCAGAGTAATGGTCACACGGCGATTCGGCGCCAAGGACGGGTCTTCCGGGAAAAGCGGATCGGTACCGGCCTTGCCGACCACCTCGTAGATGTTGGCGGAGGGATAACCCTCCTCCTCGAGAATCTGGCGCACCGCATTGGCACGGTCGGCTGAAAGGTTCCACGGCTCATAGCCCGGTTGCGGCAGCGTCTGTGGAGCGGAGGTATGGCCGGTGATGGAAATCCGGTACGGCGTCGCCTTGAGCGGTCCAGCGATTTTTTGAATGAGCTCCCGCGCGGGTTCGTACGGCTCCTTGGACCCTTCCGGAAACATCGAGCGGCCATCCTGGTCGACGATGTCGATATTGAGCCCTTCCTTACTCTCTTCGATCATGATGTGTTTAGAGGCCTCCGTCAGCTCCGGCATGGCCTGGAGCGCCTGGCGCAGCGATGCCGCCGCAAGAGCGAAGGCCTGGTCGTTCTTGAAGCTAGAACCGTGCTGGTCCGGCGTCGGCGTGATGGATGAATCCTCGGGTTGAATGTGGGCTGCGTTCTTGAGTCTGTCGCGGGTCGGCAACCCAGCGCTTTCGACTATGCCGGAAAAGCGTACATCTTTCTGGACGCCAAACGCGTCTCGCATCGAGCCGGCCACGGCTTGCATCTTCCGCGCGTCCTGGTTGGAGAAGGCGACCAGCATGACGAAGAAGCTGACGAGAAGCCCCATCAGGTCGGCGAAGGTGACGAACCAGCCGTGACCGCCGCCGTGTGCTTCTTTGCGCCGCGCCATGGTTGCTCTCCCGCTCCCCACTCCATCAGGGCGCAAGCGGCTCCAAAGTTACTTTCGGCGCGCTTAAGGGACGGTTACCTTTTGGAGCTTTTTCGGACGCGGTTGCAAAACATCCTGGCAGTAGCAGCAGTCTCCTGCCGATGTTGTTTTTGGTCCAGAAGCGCTGCTGGTTGTTACCGTCGAGACGGCCAGTAGAGCGGGACCATGCCAGCGAAGACGAGCGTCATTCCGATTTCAGATTCGATGTTCGGTAAGAAGTCGGCAATCCACCAGGGGGTATTGGCATGCCAATCAATGAGCGACGGATTTCCGGTCGCGAAATATCCATAAAGCCAGAGGGCCATGCCCGCCAACTCGATGATCCAACCAACGATGGCTGCCTTGCTCACGCTTGACACCAACTTTCTTTGGTGTGCCGCCTCCCAGTTTTGGCCCATAAGAGAAGGGGCCGCGTCCTAAACGGATCGACTTTGCTGAATTGTCCGCATTGAATGTAAGCGGCGTTACGCGCGAACATTGATGTGACACATAAGACAAAGAGCCCGTGCGGAAAGTCCCGGGCTCAAATCGTCATTCATGATCCGACGATCGCAGTCCTCACCAATTGAAGCGCCAGACGAGCGAAGAGGTAATCGTCTGCACATTCGTCTTCATTTGGTCTCCACTGCCTAGCACCCCGGTAAAGAAGGTTTCCTGCACATTCTTGTTATCGTAGCTCGCATAGCGATATTCGTTTCGCCAGAACAGGCCTCGGATTGGCATCCAATTCATGTTCAGGGCGTATTCCGTACCGCCGCCAATAAACCAGCCGTTATAGGTGGTAGCCGGGAAAGAGGCGAAAGCAGGTGGTACCGGAAATAAGGCGAGAAACGATAGGTTCGTTTGATCGAAGCGAGCTTGGGTATAGCCCCCGTCAAAATACGACATGAGGGACGGGGTGATAAGGTAGCCGAGCCGGCCACCAACGCCCCACGCCCCGGACTCGTTTTCGTCGCCGCCGGAGGCACTGAATGTATTATCGAACGTGCCGTGGATATGCGTGAAGTCATAATCGCCAAAGACGCCAATCACAAAATTGCCCAAACTGCTGACGCTGAACTGATAGTCGCAGCCTCCGCCCACCCTGCCGAGCCAACCTTCACCGCCGCCGTTACTGGTTCCTGATATCGGTGCGCCTGACGGAACGGCATAACTGGAATGGATCTGATTATAGAGTCCGTAGCCGCCGCCGGCGTCGATATAGCATCCGGTCCAGCTAGGAGCCGGCGCAGGGGGTGGGGGTGCTTTATAAGCCGGTACAGGCATGCTCGCGGCGAAAGCCGAGCCCGACAGCAACGCGAGGGAAGCAAGAGAAGCGAGCAGGTACCTTTTCATATCGACCCCCATCCGAGTGTGACCGAATACCGTCGACGGATGCTCGGATATATTAGGTTAATAAATAGTGTCTGACTGTTGCAGAATTGCACCAGTCCCAGAAATAAGGTGATATTACACAGCTAAGTAACACCATGTTTCCGGCCGAAGTGGCCCGGCGAGATCATGTGTTGAGCAAGATCTTAGCCAAGCGACGCACGGCGGCGCGACAAGTATCCCGCTGACCAACAAGCGCGCGCTTGAAGGACTGAGCGACGATCCGCGGCGCCATCCTTAGACCGGGTCGCCGCCAGGCGTCGGTGAATCGCACCCAGAAGCCGGGGTCAACCCACGGTTCATATGGTACAAAACCCTTTGCGTTAAACGACGGACAAAAGCATTTTTGAGTGGAAGGCGCGAGAATGGCTGCCATACGGGAAAAACTGCTGTTGCAAATCGCCAGGTAGTCGGCCCGCCGAAGAATCTCGAAATCACGGATATTATCGGGCAACGCCCGCGCAGTGGGGCCGAACGTCGCTGAAATCGGCGCGAATTCCTGGAAAATCGGCAGTATGGCGTCCGGCTCATCAGTTGCAACGTAGAGAAGCGGATCGCGGAGCATCGGCCAGATGGCGCGTAGCCAGACGAGGTACCAGTCCTCCGGCACAAGGCGAAACCATGGCAGGTCCAGCTGCTGTCGGTCGCGATAGTCGCCGCGCCGCACGTGGACGGCGACAAGCGTTCGCTGGCCGCCGAGCGTCGCATCGTAACGCCAAGCGTCGATAGCGCGTTCGTGGAGGGTAGACAGCGTGAACATACGTCTCAGTAATGGCCTGTGTCGTTGCCAGCATTTAGGAAGCTCCTGGAAGTAGCCCCATAGATCGATGTTGATCGGAGGGTCATCGCTGTCCCACAGCACACGATCATTGTCAGTGAACGGGCCGAAGCGCAGCTCCGGGAGAGCGACGTCCGCAGGCGAAGGATCGTCGAGACCGAAATACTGGTTACCCTGCCATGCTGGAATTGCTGCGTTCAACCCATGCCTCAAGGCATAGAGTTTCACATAGGCATATTGAAACAATTGATTGGCGAATTGGCCGTTGGTTCCCAAGCTTGACATGGTGACTTGGCCGCGCGAACCGAGGCCGACGCGATGCAGCGATCGAACCGCATCACTGGCGAGAAAACAGCGCGCCTCACCGCCTGCGATCTGGACGGACCCAATGCCGACGAGGCCGTGGTCGAATAGGGTCCGCTGCAACTTCCAGGCATTGCCGTTATTCGGTTGAACGGCTTCTTGCGACGACAGTGCCACGACAGCGCGAAAGCCGAAATTGGTGGCGAGCGGCACGATCATCTCGTCCAGCATGCGAGAGGGCAATAGGATCAGGTGTTCGCCAGAACCGCCATTTGAGAGTTCGCGCGCCTGTCGGGCGAGGCTGTCAAGCGTGTGGATTCGGCCACCACCAGGGCCAGCCTCTCCGGGCGACATCGGTAGGCGTACGACAATCGTCAGGCCGCTATCTGTATCGACGACGAGCCGCAGCAGTATGACGTCATTGCCGGCCGCAATCCGTGCTACATCCTCACCATGTTCGCCAAAGTCCGCCCGTATCTGGTGGCACCCGATCGCAACGATCGATGCCACTTGGACCGATTGGTCGCGGAATGGACGCAGTATAGCTTCGAGGTCGAGATCCAGGTATTGCACGGCCGTATCGATGGTGGGCGAACCGGCTGCCACGGGCGGATTGTAATCGCCAGAAGTGCGGCCAGCTAGTGGTGCTCACGAATGAGGGTCGGCCTGAAAATGCTTTGCGCTCGAGGTTTTGTCCTCTAGATTCCCTCGGACTTCCTTGCATGATCCAGTCGCAGGTCGACGTTGATAAGAGCTCGGAAGGAAATGAGGCGGTAAGTTGATCGTCGAGCGGAGCAAATGGTATTTTCTCATTGAGTGCAGAAAATGCGACCGCGGCACGGTCCTAAGCGAAGCGCCTTCTCCGGAGGAAGTTGCGAAGCCAGCGATGAAACGTTTCTCGTGGAGATGTCCTTATTGCGGCAACAAGCAGACTATCAAAAGTGAACAAGTCGAGCGATGTCAGGGAATATATTTGTAGAGACGATGCACCAAATCGGCTGTTCTAATTCGCCCTGGTCAAGTGCGCGAACGTACATGAGCGCGGCTGCTAGAATTGTGCGAGGAGGACTATAGCCCGGATTTGGCGTCGATCACGCTCCGAACCGCATTGCCGGCCGGTGCGTCGGTAAGGGCCAATAACCGACATAATAGTCACGTCTCGCGGCTCTGTAGCAGAGCCGTTTGAGCGTCCGACTACCCGTCAGAAGCATTTCTAATTTTGGCCTGAACTGTTGTTTTGTGTCAATTTTGCGCAGAATCCCATCGTATTGCGAAGGAACTTATGCCTTAGTCTCACTGTACGTCGGATTCTAACAGACGAGAGCCTTAGTCTGCACTTATTTCACCTGAAATATAAGAGACTCAGCACGAGGAGGGGCTCTCATGTTGCTAATGGCCGTCTTAAATGGAGTGCTCGGCACAATCTGTGGTTTCTGGTTCAGGGCCCCAATTTTGGGTCTTCTGATGGCGGTCGCGTTTACTGAGGAGGTGGTGGTTCTTAAGCACACCCCAACTTGGTCGTCAGCATTGTGGTCGGCGATTTTGCTGATATCCACGCTCGAAGTGGGTTATATGATCGGGTCCCTGAAGGACGCTCTTCGGCTAGCCTTGCCGCGTGGGAGAGTTCTTCGCGATCTTATGAGCCACAACCACGGTAGACTGTCGCATGATTTGTAAGGCTATCCTCAAACGAGCTACGTGCGGTTTGCTATTTTTTCTCCGGCGTTAGCCAATTGCTGCTTTTGGAAGAAAACAGTCATCAGAATTATCTTGAAGTCGAGAAATAGCGACCAGTTCTCAACATAGTGTAGGTCGTCATTGATGCGCTGTTCGGTTGTCCTGAACCCTTCACGAGATTCAGTGATCTGCGCCCAGCCAGTCATTCCCGGTTTGACGCCGCTTAGTAACGGCAGGAGCTGATTGTCCAACAAATCATGACGGCTAGTGTATGCACACGGGCCGACGATTGACATTTCACCGCGTAGGACATTTAGGAGCTGCGGAAGTTCATCAATACCGGTGCGGCGTAGGACTTGACCAACCCGTGTCACGCGCAAATTTAGCCGGTTGGTTTCTGTGCAAACCGTCATCGATCGAAATTTGAGGACTCGGATCTGATTCCTATATCCATATAGAGTCTCGCGCGAAAAGATTGAGCCGCGAGAGTCAAGTTTGACTGCGACAGAAATGACCAAAATAATTGGTGACAATAGTAGGAGACTCGTGGTCGCCCCGACAATGTCGAATAAGCGTTTAGCACACCGCCCTATTCCCAACGTTGGTACGAAATCAGCCAAGACTCTCGCGCGGCTTTGCCTACCAATCCGGCTGTCATTGTGTAACGCCACGACGCCACCTTTTTTTGTTATCGCTATCTTCTCTTGTTGCTGGCTTCCGGTACGTGATAGCCATCACAAAACTCCGATTTGTTTTTAATTAAAGTGTTCCTTAACCCCCAAAAGTACCGTGATAAACAGTTCGACGAATTTGTACCCCAAAAAGGTCGTCCAAGCCGCGGTAATTCCCAGTCCTAAGACGAGGAGCGCCGACGGCCAAACGCGTTGATAAAGTGAGGACACGCGTATCGACTTGGCAATCATTGCTGTTCTCCTGTCCCAGTTCCGACCGCTCGGGAGTCTCAGTCTCAATGACGAGACACCATGCATTAATTAGTGTGTCGAAGTGCCAATTGGTTCAACTCTAGAAATAGGCGAGCAACTCTCGTGCCATTAGGTTGCACCGCAATGACACACGGGCGCTCGGCCTGAACGCCAGGGTGAAAACGGCTAGGAACTAATTAGTGCCGTGGGATAATTCTTGAGCGATATATAATGACCGCGATATGTCATTCTGACGATAGGTCGCCGTTCGAGCACTCCGAAGCCTTGTGCAACTCTTCGAGCCCTCTACGGCGGTGACCTGACGCCGCCTTAATTGAGTTGGCAACATTCTACGCCATCTGCGTGTAGAAGGCTGTCGCTTGCGAGCCACACCTCCGAAGATTCGGCTGAGTTGATAGTAACCGCTGTCAACTATGCGCGCAGCGAATGTCGGTCGTGGGTCAGCTCTGCCGTGGAAGCCGCCACGCCGGTCGTCCGCCGTTGCGGCCGTTGAGGGCCACCGCAAACAGACATTCCGTCCGTGTCATAGACCTCAGTTTAGGGACGTACTAATATGCCAACATGCGACAGCCAGAATTCGATAAAATCAATGTGGCTCTTGATCGAGCCGAATTTGCCTTGGAGGAATTGCGTAAAAAGGCCAGCGAGTTATGTCGCAAGCTGGCCTCGGTAAAGACTCCAGAAGAAACCGAGGCTTTGAACCGTGAATCGATTGAGCTTAAGCAGCAACTCCGCAAGATCGGCGAAGCGGTTCACGCCGGCAGTTCAGCCCCTCATCTGCGACTGGTATCGGACGCAGAATGAGGGCCTTAGCGACGCGATTAATTGAATGTAACGCCAATCCGCTTATCTTTTCGCCAAGCAACGTGGCACGGCCGCTGAATGTGATCGTTTTCAATCACTAGCGTGAAGTCATCGGGAATTTCAAACTGACTTGCAACCTCAAGACATGCTCCGGTTTCCGAGATGTTGCGGACCATGCAGCTGAACCCGCCACCACTTTTGAGCGCAATCGTCCCCACTTTCAGGACGCGGCGTCGCGAGGCCTTTCGTTTTTCTGACATACAGGTGTCCCGCAGGTGTCCCGAAATACATCCAATTTTCACCGAGCTTGTGACCCAACAGGCGTACAGTTTATCGGAAAATTCTCGACATGGAACGCCGCACTCGTAAGAAAGTATCCTCGTCGCATTGCGGGCAGCTCAGCGCGGATGTTCGCTTCGGGTCTTGGTTGTGTAAAAACGCTTTGCCGGAGGTGTCGCGGCGTCGCGATCTTGACGAGTGGCGTTATGGGAGCTTTTTTTCGGGTTGATTATGCCCTGATCG